>Ga0153931_100079_pt1 | contig 42927 bp, 33 predicted proteins | sample TSNJ015MetaG_FD_104730 | JGI IMG/M metagenome (GOLD analysis project Ga0153931, IMG submission 104730) | Attine ant fungus gardens microbial communities from New Jersey, USA - TSNJ015 MetaG | ecosystem: Host-associated > Fungi > Mycelium > Unclassified | place: USA: New Jersey, Wharton State... | reverse complement strand
GCGACGAGTCGATGCACCTGAACTTCGGTATCGATGTGATCAACCAGATCAAAATCGAAAACCCACACTTGTGGGATGCCGAGATGAAAGAAGAAGCGACCCAGATGATCCTGCAAGGGACTCAGCTGGAAATTGAATATGCTCGTGACACTATGCCTCGCGGCGTGTTGGGGATGAACGCGGCGATGATGGAGGACTACCTCAAGTTCATCGCGAACCGTCGTTTGTCGCAGATTGGCTTGAAGGAAGAGTATCCAGGCACCACCAACCCGTTCCCGTGGATGAGCGAGATTATGGACTTGAAGAAAGAGAAGAACTTCTTCGAAACCCGCGTGATCGAGTATCAGACCGGCGGCGCGTTGAGCTGGGACTGATCAACAACACAGATCTAAACGTGTGGGAGCGGGTTTGCTCACGAATACAGCGTGTCAGTCGATGCATCCGGTGACTGACTCACCGCATTCGCGAGCAAGCCCGCTCCCACATTGGGTCTGCGGTGCTCTATAGACTTTGCAAATTGCCCTTTATGCCCAATCACACCATCAAGACCCCCTGCGTCGGCCTGTGCTCTACCGTTTACGGTGACCTGGTCTGCCGGGGCTGCAAGCGTTATCACCATGAGGTGATTCAGTGGAATGGCTACAACGCCGACGAGAAGCAGGCGGTGTGGCTGCGCCTGGAGCAGTTGCTGGTGCAGGTGATGGCCAGCAAGCTGGAAGTGTTCGACCCACAACGCCTGCGCCAGCAGTTGGAAGACCGCAAGATTCGCTTTATGCCGCACCAGTCGCCGTATTGCTGGGCGTACCAGTTGATAGCGCGGGGCGCGCGGGTGATTTCCAAGCTGGATGCGTACGGCTTGGCGTTGTTGCCGGAGTTTCGTGAGCGCAACCTTGCGGATTTGCGTGATGCGATTGATCGGGAATTTTTCCTGTTGTCCGAGGCGCACTACGAGCGCTACATCGCGCCGGGGTTTCTGAAGGACGCGTTTGGGCCAGCCCTGATTGCCACGTTCTAACACCACCGCAACCCTAAAGTGTGGGAGCGGGCTTGCTCGCGAATGCAGTCTGTCAGTTAATAAATCTGCTGACTGATTCACCGCCTTCGCGAGCAAGCCCGCTCCCACATTTGGATTTTCGCCAGTCAGCAAACCCAGGACGCTTCGCGCTCCGTCTGCAAGCCATAGCGCTCAATCGCCTGCTGACACACCTCTCGCGCCAGACTCCCCTGCTCCGCCAACGCCGTCAGCGCTGCCAGCACCAGGTGATGGCGATCCACTTCAAAGAAATCACGCAACGCTGCCCGTGTATCACTGCGACCAAAACCGTCGGTGCCGAGCACGGTGTAGCTGCAGCTCAGGTAAGAAGTGATCATCTGCGGCACCGCCCGCACATAGTCGGACACCGCAATCACCGGCGCGCCGTTGGGCAAGCAGTCACTCACATGGCTGACGCGCTTGGCGTGCTGGGGATGCAAGCGATTCCACCGCTCCACTTCCCGCGCATCCCGCGCCAGCTCACTGTAACTGGTGACGCTGAACACCTCGCTCGCCACTTGCCAATCCTCGGCCAGTAACTGCGCGGCGGCCTGGGCCTCGCGCAGCAGCGTGCCCGAACCCAGCAAGCGCACTTGGGCATCCGGCGCACCTTGCAAGCGGTACATGCCTTTGATAATCGCTGACTCCACGCCCTGCGGCAGGCTTGGCTGCGGGTAGTTTTCGTTCATCAGCGTTACGTAGTAGAACGCGTCCACATCGTGTTCCAGCATCTGGCGCATGCCGTGGTCGAGGATCACCGCAAACTCGCCGGCAAACGCCGGGTCGTAGGCGTGGCAATTAGGCACGGTGGCGGCGCTGAGGTGGCTGCTGCCGTCCTGGTGCTGCAACCCTTCGCCGCCCAGTGTGGTGCGCCCGGCTGTGGCGCCAAGCAGGAAGCCGCGGGCGCGCTGGTCGGCGGCGGCCCAGATCAGGTCGCCGACGCGCTGGAAGCCGAACATCGAGTAATAGATGTAGAACGGCAACATGCGCAGGCCGTGCACCGAGTAGCTGGTGGCCGCTGCCACCCACGAGCTGATGGCACTGGCTTCGCTGATGCCTTCCTCGAGGATCTGCCCGTCGGTGGCCTCGCGGTAGCTGAGGATCGAGCCGATGTCTTCGGGCTCGTAGCACTGGCCGACGCTGGAATAGATGCCGATCTGCTTGAACAGGTTGGCCATGCCAAAGGTGCGCGCCTCATCGGCCACAATCGGCACGATGCGCGGGCCGAGGGCCTTGTCCTTGAGCAGGTGGGTGAGCATGCGCACGAAGGCCATGGTGGTGGACATTTCCTTGCCGTCAGCCGCCGTGGCGAAACCGGCGTAATCCTTCACTGGCGGCACCGCCACCGGCGCTGCGACCTGACTGCGGCTCGGTACGTAACCGCCGAGCGCCTGGCGGCGTTGATGCAGGTAGCGCAATTCAAGGCTGTCGTCGGCCGGTTTGAAGAAGCTCAGCGATTCGGTCTGCTCGTCCGTCAGCGGCAACTGGAAGCGATTGCGGAAGGCGATCAGCGCCTGCCGATCAAGCTTCTTCTGTTGGTGCGTGGTCATCCTGCCCTGCCCGGCTTCGCCCATGCCGAAGCCCTTTTTGGTCTGCGCCAGGATCACCGTCGGCTGGCCCTTGACCCGGCGCGCGGCGTGGTAGGCGGCGTGGATCTTGACCATGTCGTGGCCGCCACGCTTAAGGCGGTCGATTTGCTCGTCACTCATGCCCTCGACCAACTTGGCCAGTGACTCGCTCTGCCCGAAAAAGTGCTCACGGTTGTAGGCGCCGTCTTTGGCGGCGAAGGTCTGGAATTGCCCGTCGACGGTCTGCGACAGCGTGCTCACCAGCGAGCCGTCACTGTCCTTGGCGAGCAAGGCGTCCCAGTCTGAACCCCAGACCAGCTTGATCACATTCCAGCCGGCACCGGCAAACAACGCCTCCAGTTCATCGATGATGCGCCCATTGCCGCGCACTGGGCCGTCGAGGCGTTGCAGGTTGCAGTTGACCACCCAGGTCAGGTTGTCCAGGCCTTCGCGAGCGGCCAGGGTCAGTGCCGACATGCTTTCCGGCTCGTCCATTTCGCCGTCGCCGAACACACCCCAGACGTGACGGTCGGTGGTGTCGAGCAGGCCACGATGCTGCAGGTAACGCATGAAGCGCGCCTGGAAAATCGAGCTGATCGGGCCGATCCCCATGGAACCGGTGGGGAACTGCCAGAAGTCCGGCATCAACCACGGGTGCGGATAGCTGGACAGACCCCGTGCGCCCGCTTGTTGCCCGCCGATCTCCTGGCGGTAGTGCGCGAGGTCGTCTTCGCTCAAGCGGCCCTCCAAGAAGGCGCGCGCATAAATGCCCGGCGCGGAATGCGGCTGGTAGAACACCAGGTCGCCGCCAAAGTCTGGGTTGCGGGCGCGGAAAAAGTGGTTGAAGCCGACTTCGAACAAATCGGCAGCACTGGCGTAGCTGGCGATATGGCCACCGAGCTCGCCGTACGCCTGATTGGCGCGCACCACCATGGCCAGCGCGTTCCAGCGCACCAGGGAAGCCAGACGCTCTTCGGTGGCGAGGTCACCGAGAAAGACCGGCTGCTGCTCAACGCTGATGCTGTTGATGTACGGCGTGCCGTGGCGCGGTTTCCAGTTGATATGCGGGGCGCTGCCTTCGCGGGCCAACAGGTCGAGGATCTGCCGCGCCCGTTCGGGACCGGCGTTGGCCACCAGCGAAGCCAGTGCGTCACGCCACTCGTCCTGCTCTACTTGATCCAACGCCGTGTGATTGACTGCACTGGCGAAACCATTCATGCGCACCTCCGGGCTTTTTTTCCAGTTTATGCTGGCGCTAAAGGATTTTTTGCCTGTTATCAGGCGCAGGTTCGAGCATTTTGAGCATGAATCACTGCCAATCCGCTTTTTGCCAGCACGTTGTGCTCAAGCCCCACGCAACGCCGCAACTGTGTTTAAAATGCCGCCCGCTCAATGACCGACGCTGACCGATGACCCCAGACGCACTTGCCACCCTGCACGCCCACCTGCTCACCGCCCTGACCAGCCCGCCCGCCGAGACCCGGCGACTGTTCCACGGCCGTGGCCGCTGCTGGCCGGGGCTGGAACAACTGACGGTGGACTGGTTGCAAGGGGTGATTCTGGTTTCGTTGTTCAAAGCGCCGGAGGCCGAACAGCTGGACGCGTTGAAACAGATGCTCAAGGAACAGCTCAGCACCTATACCGTGGCCCTGCAACACCGCTACCTGCCGCAAAGCACCACGGAATGGCTGGTGGGTGACGCCGTTGAGGAGCTGACCATCACCGAAGGCGGCCTGCGCTACCTGATCGACCTGGGAAAAAAACAGAACAGCGGGCTGTTCCTCGACATGCGTTACGGCCGTAACTGGGTGCGTGAGCAGGCCAAAGGCCAGCGCGTACTCAACTTGTTCGCGTATACCTGCGGGTTCTCGGTCGCGGCCATCGAAGGCGGCGCCGACCATGTGGTGAACCTGGACATGGCCCGTGGCGCCCTCAGCCGTGGCCGCGACAACCATCGCCTGAACGGTCACGACCTGAGCAACGTTACGTTTCTGGGCCATGACCTGTTCAAGTCCTGGGCCAAGGTCACCCACAGCGGGCCTTATGATTTGGTCATCATCGATCCGCCGTCCTTTCAGAAAGGCAGCTTCCTGCTGACCAAGGACTACCAACGCGTGCTGCGCCGGCTGCCGGATTTGCTCACGCCCCAGGGCTGCGTACTGGCGTGCATGAACGACCCGGCGTTTGGCGAAGACTTCCTGATCGACGGCGTCACCCGCGAAGCACCGGGCCTGCGCTTTGTGGAGCGGCTGCAAAACCCGCCTGAATTTCCGGATATCGACCCCCAAAGTGGCTTGAAGGCGCTGGTGTTCCGTCAGGGTTGATGCTGAAACGTGCTGCGCTTGCTACGCTAAGTGATACACCGGGGCGGTGAACCTTATCCCCCCCTTCCCGGTCGATACCTGCATTCCCCGGCCAGACTCGACGGCGTTACGTTGTCGGCTGCCCTGTTTGACCTTTTGGAGAAACGCCCGTGATATCGACCCTGCATGTAGCCAGACTCAAAGCCTGGGGCGCCCACGGCTTTACCGCCACCGGCGTCGTGCTGGCCTTTCTGGCCACGCTGGCGCTGCTGGAAAACTCACCCAAGGCTTGCCTGCTCTGGCTGGGCCTGGCACTGGTAGTCGATGGCGTAGACGGCTCCCTGGCCCGACGAGTGAATGTCAGCACGGTATTGCCAAGCTTCGATGGCTCGGTGCTGGACCTGGTGATTGATTACCTGACGTATGTGTTTATTCCGGCGTTGTTCATCTACCGCTATATCGACCTGCCCGACTTCACTCACCTGTTTACGGTGTCGGTGATTCTGGTGTCGTCGCTGTTCTGCTTCTGCAATGTGAACATGAAGAGCAAGGACAACTACTTCGTCGGCTTCCCCGCCGCCTGGAACGTGGTTGCCCTGTGCGTGTACATCATCCAGCCGGACGCCTGGGTCACCTTGCTGACGGTGATTGGCCTGGCGCTGCTGACCGTGACGCCGATGAAGTTTTTGCACCCGTTCCGGGTCAAGCGCTTTATGCCGATCAACATTGCCGTGACCACGATCTGGTTGCTGTGCAGCTTTTTGATGGTAGTGGACTACCCGAATACCAACCCATGGACGTTCGGGTTGTGGTCGCTGATGTCGGCGTATTTCCTCGGCATTTGTGTGTGGCGCACAGCGCTGGAGTGGCTGGACAAGCGTCACGGTTGATCGCGGTTAAACCTGTGGGAGCGGGCTTGCTCGCGAAAGCGGTGGATCAGTCACAGATATATTGACTGACCATGCCGCCTTCGCGAGCAAGCCCGCTCCCACATTTGGCTCTCTGTTGATCTGACAGGTAAGATGCGGGCCTTCGGTGCAGCCCCTTCGCTGTGCCCTGCCAATAATAAGCCCTGCCCATGCCCTTCGAACTCAGCGTCGACCTCACCACCCTCGCCATCCTGGCCATCGTGGCCTTTATCGCCGGCTTCATCGATGCCATCGCCGGCGGCGGCGGGCTGCTCACCACGCCCGCCCTGCTGACCGCCGGCATGCCGCCCCACGTGGTGCTGGGCACCAATAAACTCAGTTCCACCTTCGGCTCGGCCACCGCCAGCTTCACCTTCTACCGGCGCAAACTCTTTCACCCGCGCCAGTGGGTGCATGCCATCGTCGGCACGTTGATCGGCGCGCTGGCCGGTGCGGTCGTCGCGCACTACCTGCCGGCCGAAACCCTGAACAAAATGCTCCCGGTGATCGTATTCGGCTGCGGTGTGTACCTGCTGTTTGGCGGTACGCCCAAGGCGCCGCTGGATGCCGACGCGCCGATCAAGAAGAAGTGGCAATCCACCCAGGGCTTTGGCCTGGGCTTCTACGACGGCGTGGCCGGCCCCGGCACCGGCGCGTTCTGGACGGTCAGCACGATGCTGCTGCACCCCATCGACCTGGTAAAGGCCAGCGGCGTAGCGCGCAGCATGAACTTCGTCAGCAACGCGGCGGCGCTGTCGGTGTTCATCTTCAATGGCTCGGTGGACTGGATCGTCGGCCTGGCGATGGGCTTTTCGGTAATGTGCGGCGCGTTCTTTGGCGCACGCAGCGCGATCAGCGGCGGCGCCAAATTCATTCGCCCGGTGTTTATCACCGTGGTCCTCGGCCTGACCGTGCGTCTAGCCTGGCAACACTGGTTCAGCGTGGCCTAAACGACGCGCCAGGTAGAGGTCGATCAGGTAACGCGCAATCGAACGTGACGCCGGCAGCGGCGGCAGGTCGTGGATGTTGAACCATTGCGCGTCCTCGATCTCGTCAGCTTGGGGCACGATGTCGCCACCGGCATATTCGGCATGGAAGCCGAGCATCATCGAATGCGGGAACGGCCAGCATTGGCTGCCCATGTACTGGATATTCTTGACCTCCACCTGCACTTCCTCGCGCACCTCGCGGATCAGGCAGTCCTCGGCCGACTCACCCGGCTCGGCGAACCCGGCCAGGGTGCTGTAGACGCCCGTGACAAAACGCGGCGAACGCGCCAGCAAAATCTCGTCGCCTCGGGTCACCAGCACAATCATGCTCGGCGAAATGCGCGGGTAGCTGCGCAGGTCGCAGGCCGGGCAATGCATCGCACGCTCACGCGGCACCTGGACCATGGCCTGGCCGCAGCTGCCGCAAAACCGGTGCTCGCGCGCCCAGGTGCCGATCTGCGCGGCGTAGCCGAGCACTTTGTACAACGTGTGATCGCCCTGCAGCATGAAAGCGCGCAAACCTTGCCAGCTGCAGCCTGGCACGTCACTCGCCGAGTTCAGTTCCAGCAAGTACACCGGCTCACCGTCGAGGTGGCCGATGCCGTGTTCGGCGAACACCGACAGGTCCTGGCGCTTGAGCCATTCGCGCGGGAACAGCGGGCCGTTGGTGTCATGCAAAAAGCCTTCGCGGCTGCGGGCGACGGCCCAGCCACCGGGGGCGTCGTTGTCCAGCAGCGTTGTGGTAATCCAGCCTGGGGTCATGTCGGTCAATCCAAGAATTCGGGTTTCTGCTTACTCATATGGGCCGCGATGGCCACGCGCAGGTCGTTGGATTGCAACATAGCCGAGTTCCAGGTGGCAACGTATTCCAAACCATCATTGACCGTGTGGTCACGCATGTAGCTGATCATCGCCTTGGTGCCGGTCACGGCAATCGGCGACTTGGCGGCGATTTGCTGGGCAATGTCCATGACGCCGGCCAACAGGCTTGCATAGTCCGCATACACGCGATTGACCAGGCCGATGCTGCGCGCTTCCTCAGCACCGAACTGGCGGCCGGTGTAAGCCAGTTCACGCAGCATGCCGTCGCCGACAATGCGCGGCAGGCGCTGCAAGGTGCCCACGTCGGCGGCCATGCCGATGTCGATTTCCTTGATCGAGAACTGCGCGTCTTCAGCGGCGTAGCGCATGTCGCAGGCACTGATCAAGTCGATGGCGCCGCCGATGCAATAGCCGTGGATCGCCGCCAGTACCGGTTTGCGGCAATGGTCGACGGCGTTGAACGAGGCTTGCAGCTCGAGGATTTTGCGGCGCAACAAGCGCGCATTGCGGCCCACGTCCTTGCCGAATTCGTTGGCCACCGAGGCCAGCAGCATCAGGTCGATGCCGGAAGAAAAATGCTTGCCGGCGCCGCTGATTACCACGGCGCGCACGGCGTCGGTGTCCTCGACCCACTGGAAGATGTCGATGATTTCGGTCCAGAACGCGGCGTTCATTGCGTTGATCTTTTCCGGGCGGTTGATCTGCACATGGGCAACGTTGCCGGTGAGTTCGACGACGAAAGCTTGGTATTCGGACATGGCAGTGATCCCTGACTGGCGAGTGATAAGGGCCGAACTATAACAAGGGAGCGCGGCGGCGCATCGGCCAAAAACGGGACTGGCAAACGTAATGAAATGTTGTGGGGCCGCGGTTCATGGCCTGCCGATACATTTCACCCGGGAACGCGACTTTATCGGCTATACAATCTGGGCCACTTCCTGGAGCCGTCTATGCCGACCACGTTTCGCTCATCGTTGATTCTGGCCCTGGTGGTCGTGCTGACTGGCATCGGCGCCGGCCTTGGCGGGATGCTCCTGGCGTTGCTGCTGCACGGCATCCAGCACCTGGCGTACGGGTACAGCCTCGACAGCCTGATCAGCCATGAAACCTTTCTGTGGGGCGTGACCGCCGCCGCGCCACAGCGTCGGTTACTGGTCTTGGTCATTTGCGGCCTCGTTGCGGGTGTGGGCTGGTGGGCGATTTATCGCTACGGCCGCCCGCTGGTGAGCATCAAGCAGGCGGTTGGCGAAAAGATGCCGATCATGCCGCCCAAGACCACCCTCGCCCACGCCATCCTGCAAATCATCACCGTGGCCCTTGGCTCGCCGCTGGGGCGTGAAGTGGCGCCGCGTGAAGTCGGCGCACTGGCGGCGACATGGTTAGCGCAGCGTGCGCGACTGGAACCGTCGATGCATCGGCTGATCGTAGCCTGCGGCGCGGGTGCGGGCCTGGCGGCGGTGTACAACGTGCCGTTGGGCGGCGCGGTATTTGTGCTGGAAGTGCTGGTCGGCGCATTCAGCTGGCCAGCGGCGGTGATTGCGCTGGCAACATCGGCGATTGGGGCCGCGGTGGCATGGATCGGCCTTGGCGCAGAGTCGCAATACGTGGTGCCGCATTTTCTGCTGAGCCCGGCGTTGATCGCCTGGGCCGTGGTGTGTGGCCCGGTGTTTGGCGTGGCGGCCTACGCTTTCAGCCGCGTTACCGGCGCCGCCAGGGCGAACGCCGCGCGCGGCTGGCGTTTGCCGGTGCTGGCGTTGATCAACTTTACCCTCATCGGTGGGTTGGCCATGCTGCTGCCCCAGATCCTCGGCAACGGCAAGGGCCCGGCGCAACTGGGTTTCGACAATGAGCTGACAATCGGCCTGGCCGCCATCCTGCTGCTGGTCAAAGTGCTGATCACGACCAGCAGCCTGCGCGCCGGGGCCGAGGGCGGGCTGCTGACCCCGGCCCTGGCCAATGGCGCGTTGCTGGCGATCATCCTCGGCGGCGCCTGGAGCCTGGCGTGGCCCGGCGTGCCGCTGGGCGCGTTTGCGATCATCGGCGCAGCGGCGTTCCTGGCGGCGAGCATGAGCATGCCGCTGACGGCGATTGTGCTGGTAGCGGAATTTACCCGGATCGACCATGACTTTCTGGTGCCGATCATCCTGGCGGTGGTGGGTTCGATGTGCGTGAGCAAACTGCTTGTGCGCTGGGAAAACGCTGGAAAAAAGCCGGCCTAAGCGCCATCCTTCGCGCTTTAAGCCGCCCCGCAGCGGCGCTCGACGCTCAAAGGAATTGCCATGCACGCCCAACCCCTCGCCCCCGCCGATTTCGAATTCATCGACGAAACCCTGCTCAAGTACGGTGACGATCACTCGGTGCTGAACCTGGCCGAACTCGACGGCTACTTCACTGCGCTGGTTTCAAGCCCGGCACAAGTGGACGTCGCTGAGTGGTTTCCGGCGATCTGGGGTGGGCAGAACCCGGACTGGGAAAGTGTGGAAGAGGCCCAACGTTTTCTCGAACTGTGCGTGCGCCATATGAATACCCTGGCCGCGCAGTTGGCAACCGACGCGCAAGGCTTCAAGGCTCGCTTTGATGACACGGAGCATCAGGGCCACGTCGTCACCCTGGCGGAGGAATGGTGCTTTGGCTATATCCGTGGCGCCGCGATCGGCCACTGGCCCGAATTGCCCGCCGAACTGGCCGGGCAACTGGAGAAAATTTCCGGGTGCGCCGAGCAGGACAACTTCGAATTGCCGGCGGACCTGGATGTAAACGCCCATCAACAGCGGGTCAGCGCAATCGAACCGGCTGCGCGGGCGCTACATGATTACTGGTTGAGCAAACGCTGAGCCGGGCTTATTTGAAGTCCAGGTCAAACGCCTGATAGAACGCGTTGCCGGTGTTGGCCACGATCCACATCAACACCACCACGTGGCGGCCTTTTTTGCCCTTGGGCAAGGTCACCTGGTGCTCGACCCTGGCTTTCATTTCGTCGGCGTGCTGGTAATACGGCACCTGGGTGTAGAAGTCTTCAAAGAATGGTTTTGCCTCAAGCTGGGCGCGGCTGATGCGCTGCTTGGGGTCCCAGCCATCCTTGGTGATGAGCCAGCGATAACCCCGGGTGACGTGGGCAGCGGTGTATTGCCACTGCACCTTGAACACCTGGCCGGCCTCGACATTGAGCAATGGCCAAGTGAACGGGGTGTTGAGCTTTTTGCTCATCTCCTCATCGGTGAAGTTGATGCAATCGCGCTCATCGGTTTTGCCGCCGCTCAGGATGTGCCCGTCGGCCGGCGGCGTGACGCTTTGATCATCGGTTTGATAAGGCGCAGGGAAAGGCCCGGCGGTGAGTGCCGGGAAGTTCTTGCCGCCTTCCATTTCATTGACCTGCCAGTTGCCCAGCAGCCCACGTTCTACCGCCACCGAGCCTCGGCTGGCGGGGGTCACGACACGGCCGTGCCTAAGTTGCGTCTGAGGTTTGTTCATTTCATTCACTCCTTGATTGAAAGCGCCCCGTCATGGGGCGTGCCTCGAACTTACCGTGGTGGGTTTTATTGTCCAATCGATGCTTCTTTCGGAACATTCGTACAGCGACGCCGTTTCGCGGCGTAAAGGCCGTTGTCCTGCAACGCAGGGGTTGTTTGTCCTACCCGGCTGAGGGCAGTAAGGCTACACGCCCTGTCCGCGAGTTGATCACGCCGTAATACGCGCCGTACAACGATCCCTGCTCGACAAGCGTGGCGTGTTTGGCTGATTATTCGGGTCCGCCCGTCGGCCACTCCACACCACCTTGCCTTGATCAGGAGCCTTGTACCTTGAGTTCGCAGAAAACCGTGACCGTGACACCGCCCAATTTCCCCCTGAACGGCAAGGTCGCTCCTCCCGGCTCCAAATCCATTACCAACCGCGCCCTGTTGCTGGCGGCGCTGGCCAAGGGCACCAGCCGTTTGAGCGGCGCGCTGAAAAGCGATGACACCCGCCACATGTCGGTGGCCCTGCGCCAGATGGGCGTGACCGTCGATGAGCCGGATGACACCACCTTCGTGGTCACAGGCTCCGGCAAACTGCAATTGCCCGCGCAGCCATTGTTCCTCGGCAATGCCGGCACCGCCATGCGGTTTCTCACGGCGGCCGTGGCAACGGTCGAAGGCACCGTGGTGCTGGACGGCGACGACTACATGCAAAAACGCCCGATCGGCCCGCTGCTGGCCACCCTTGGCCAGAACGGCATCCGCGTCGACAGCCCCACGGGTTGCCCGCCGGTGACCGTGCACGGCGTGGGCAAGGTCCAGGCCAAACGCTTTGAAATCGACGGCGGTTTGTCCAGCCAGTATGTGTCGGCCTTGCTCATGCTTGCCGCCTGCGGCGAAGCGCCGATTGAAGTGGCGCTGACCGGCAAGGACATCGGCGCCCGTGGCTACGTGGACCTGACCCTGGACTGCATGCGTGCCTTTGGCGCACAGGTCGAAGTGGTCGACGACACCACCTGGCGCGTCGCCCCCACCGGCTACACCGCCCATGACTACCTGATCGAACCCGATGCCTCCGCTGCAACGTACCTGTGGGCCGCTGAAGTGTTGACCGGCGGGCGCATCGACATCGGCGTGGCGGCGCAGGACTTCACCCAGCCGGACGCCAAGGCCCAGGCCGTGATCGCCCAGTTCCCGAACATGCAGGCCAACGTGGTCGGCTCGCAGATGCAGGACGCGATCCCGACCCTGGCAGTCTTGGCCGCGTTCAATAACACCCCGGTGCGCTTCACTGAACTGGCCAACCTGCGCGTGAAGGAATGTGACCGGGTGCAGGCGCTGCACGATGGCCTCAACGAAATTCGCCCAGGCCTGGCCACCATCGAAGGCGACGACCTGCTGGTCGCCAGCGACCCTGCCCTGGCCGGCACCACGTGCAACGCGCTGATCGACACCCATGCCGACCACCGCATTGCCATGTGCTTTGCGCTGGCCGGGCTGAAGGTCGCGGGAATCCGCATTCAAGACCCGGACTGCGTGGCCAAGACCTACCCTGAGTACTGGAAGGCCTTGGGCAGTCTTGGGGTCGCACTGAGCTACTGAAGCAGCAGCGCCGGAATGGGGAGGGAATGCACATGACGATTCGCCCGCCCTGCCCACCCGGCGCCTGCGTCTGCGACCGTGAGCAACTGCTGCAAGCGCCCGACGCCGACGTGCGCATTCTTCACCTGACACGCCAGGAAGAAAAACGCCTGCTCGAGCGCCTCGAAGACCTCAAAAGCCTGCAAGACCTGGAACACATGCAACAGCGGATGTACGAGCAATTGGGCATCCGCGTACACGTCGCACCGGGCCACACCGAGGTCAAGAGCATGCGCGGGATTCAGATCGTCATCGACGACCTGCCGGGCATGTGTCGCAAGACCCGGCAATCAATTCCCGCAGCGATTCGTCGCGGCATGGAAAAACGCCCGGAGATTGCCTACCGCTTGCTCGATGCCCACGACCTGTTTCGCGAAGGCTGAATCACCCGGCCACGGCTTCGTCCTCAAACAGGCCCTGCCCCACGACCTTCGCCGCCTGTAAATGCGCTTGCGCACCGCCGCTCTCGGATTCCAACAGCAGCGCGGACGTCACCACCTGAGCACCGCAATAATCAAAAATCCCGTAGTCAATTTGCGTACGCATCGCCTGGGTGTACCCATGGCGGTCAAACGCACTGTGATCCGCCGCGCCGAGGGCCAGCAGGTGCACCTGCAAGTGCCGCAGTTTCTTCACCACCGGCGTATCGGGACCGTAGTCGATGGCCCAGCCGTTGACGAACACGCGGTCGATCCAGCCTTTGAGCAAGGCTGGCAGCGACCACCAATAAATCGGGAAGGCGATAACCAGCGCGTCGGCGCGGTCGATGCGTGCTTGTTCAGCGAGGATGTCGGCCGGTGGCGTGGCACGGGTGCGGTGCACACGGTGGTCGGCAGCGGTGTAGCGCGGGTCGAAACCTTCGGCGGCGAGGTCGGCGATCTCGAACGTGTGGCCAGCGGCAGTCAAGCCTGCAGCCACTTGCGCGGCGAGGCTGTGGGTGAGCGATTGCGGGTCGTGATGAGCAACAACGATCAGAGCGTGCATGACATTGACTCCCTTTGCGTTTAGGCTGGGCCAAACTACTTTTAGTAAGTTACTCCCTCAAGTTACTTTTGGTATATAAGCATGTCAAGCACTGAATCCACAGCTCCACGCCGGCGCCTTGCGCGCGAAGATCGCCTGCGCCAATTGCTCGATGTGGCCTGGCAACTGGTACGCGAGGAAGGCACCGAAGCGCTGACCCTGGGCCGTCTCGCGGAACTGGCGGGCGTCACCAAGCCGGTGGTCTATGACCATTTCGTCACCCGCGCAGGCTTGCTCGCCGCGCTGTACGAAGATTTCGACGGCCGTCAGAACCAGCTGTTTGCCCAAGCCCTCGACAGCAGTGGCGCGACACTCGATGATCGCGCGCAGGTGATCGCCACGTGCTATGTCGATTGTGTGTTGCTGCAGGGGCGGGAAATTCCGGGGGTCATTGCCGCGTTGAGCAGTTCGCCGGAACTGGAAACCCTCAAGCGCAAATACGAGGCGATCTTTCTCGACAAGTGCCGCGACGCCCTGGCGCCGTTTGCACCCGGCGCCACCGTGTCGCAAGCCGGCTTGCGGGCGATGCTCGGCGCGGCGGAGGCGCTGTCCCAGGCGGCAGCCAGCGGCGAGATCAGCCGCGATGAGGCGCAGCAGGAGCTGCTCGCGACGATCCTGGGCATGGTCAACCGCAGCCGCGGGTAAATAATTATTCACGCCGCAGGAATAAAGCGTCGCGACGGGTGTTTACCTGAGTACGGCTTGTGAATACAGCACAAGGCCAGTACCTAAATCCAAAAACACCCAGGAGTTCGTCATGCTGAAAAAACTCTCCCTCGCTGCTGCCGTCCTGATTGCCTGTGCGGCTTCCACGGCCTTCGCCGCTCCAGCCAACGTGGCCGACAGCGCCAAGGGCAAAGTGCTGGTGGACAGCAAGGGGATGACCCTTTACACCTTCGCCAAAGACAGCGCAGGCAAATCGGCGTGCAACGGCCAATGCCTGGCCAACTGGCCCGCGTTCACTGCCCAGGCCACGGCGAAAGATGCCGACGGCTACAGCGTGATTACCCGCGATGACGGCAGCAAGCAATGGGCCTACAAAGGCCAGGCGCTGTACACCTGGGTCAAGGACAGCAAACCGGGCGACATCACCGGTGACGGCGTTGGCGGTAATTGGAACCTGGCCAAGCCATAAGGTGTGAGGCCAATGCAGCGTACCGGTGGCTAGGGAAAACGCCCTCGCCACCGGTTGGCCTTTTCACGCCAAGTGCTCATTCACATATAGCCGCACCTTGCGCGCCAGCTGATCGAGATGGCGGTCGCGTTGCTTCTCGGCATCCACCATGGCGCGCTTGCCGTGTTTTTGCAGCAGGTAGGTATGAATCTGCCGCACTTCCAGCGAGCGATAGATCGCCGCCACATCCAGCACGCCCATCAGGCCGTCAGTGCCGTAATCGCGCGTGTTCATCAGCACCTGCGTGTCGCGCGCACCGCGTACCTGAAAGCCCATGGCCGTGAACGCCGGGACCTTTTCCACGGCACACGCCAACTCGGCGTGGGGATAACGCGCCAGCACGTCCTGCATCATTGCGCGCGCCACGCCCTGGCGCCGCCTACCCGCCTGCACTGCCATGAACGCGATACCGCAGGCTTGAGGGTCGTCTTTGACCGGCAGATAAAGGCAAAAGCCGACCAGCGTGTCCTCCTCCATCGCCACCACCAGCTCAACGGCGATGCCCTTCGAGCCATCCAGCGCTTGCAGGTACAGGTGCACCTCAAAGCCGGTGGTGTACTGGTAAATGTTGTAGAGCAGGTTGCTGGGCGGCAGCGCGACGCTGCTGATGTCGGTGAGGTTATCCACCACCATCTGCAGGATCTGGCTGGTGATCGGCTCGGGGCACGGCGCGGTGTAGCGGGTAAGGCTGAACATGCAAATTCCTGGGGTTTCGCGTCAAGGCAGCGGCGATTGTACCTGCTGCTGCGCGTTTATTGCCCGCACAGCTCGCGTAAACAACCGCGCAACCCGCGGTGGGCCAGGTCGGCATCCGGTCGCGGGTGCCAGCGCATGGCCACGGTAAACGACGCACGCGTCAGCGGCAGCGCAACGCGGTACAGCCCATCGCGCTGGTGGGCGGTGTAGCGTCCGGGCACGCGGGCGAGCAGCCGGCACCTCGGCCCTGGGCGCAGTATTTGTCTGGGCCAGCCCGATATAACCCACGCAACCGCGCAAAGCGTGGCGAATGGCCTGCACATGACCTTTGCCGTGGCACTGGCGCCGATCATCCTCGCACGCCGCTTCGCCTGGCGCCGCCACAACGCCGTGAACGGCGCGCAGAACACCCGTTGAGGCAAAAAAACAAAAAAGGCGTTGCGCCAGACCGGGTTACATCGCGCATCATGGGCACTTTCAAGCTCAAGGGTAACGTCCATGCGCGTTCTGTCATTGATGATGGGTTTTACGACGCTGGCCGCCAGTCTGGCGTTCTGCGCCAGCGCGATGGCGAATGAAGAAAGTCAGTTGGTGGAACAGATCAACCAGTACCGCAGCCAGGTGCAGCGCTGCGGTGACCAGGGATCACAGGAACTGCCACCGCTGGCCAGCGACACACGGCTGGTGCTGCCGGCCACCAATGTCGGCGATTTGCAGCAAGCGCTCGCGCGGGCTGCGTACCCGATGGTCAACGTGCAAGCCATCAGCCTGTCGGGGCCCAAGGATGCCCAGGCGGCCATGAAGGCGGTGCGGGAAAGTTTCTGCCGCGTAGTGCTGGACCCGCAATTTGTCGACATCGGCGTGAGCAACAGCGGCGAGGACTGGCGCATTGTGCTTGCCCGCCCCCTGCTCTCCAGTGGTTTGGGTGATTGGCAGACCGAAGGCCGGCAGTTGCTCAACCTGATCAACGCCGCCCGTGAACAGCCGCGCCAGTGCGGCACCCAGGCATTTGCCGCGACCACGCCCGTGTCGTGGAACGACGACCTGGCCAGCGCCGCCAACAGCCACACCCGCAATATGGCCAACGGCAACTTCTTCGACCACCTGGACCACGACGGCCGCACCCCGGGCGATCGCGCTGAACTGGCAGGCTACATCGCGAAAAACATCGGCGAGAACATTGCCGCCGGCCTCGACACGCCGCGCAAGGTGGTGGATGGCTGGCTCGCCAGCCCAGGGCACTGCGCCAACCTGATGAACCCGCAATTTCGCGAGTTGGGCGCCGCTTATGCAATGGACCCCAAGAGTGATGCGGGCATCTACTGGACCGGTTTATTCGGCACGCAATAGCGGTTGGGCAAGCGCCCAACCCGGCCCAAGCACACCTATTCAAATGGATAAGACATCAAAGTGCCATCTCGTTGATAATTGCGCTGAACTGCTAACGATCAACCGTGTCTGTAGCTGGGTGCCATGAATGTTCAGGCGCGCTGAAGACTCTGGCAAACAAGGTGTTCTCCCAATGATGAATTGGCTGCAAGGCAGCAGCGACATGGCCGAACGCGTGCGTCAGCATGATTGGGCGAGTACGCCATTGGGTCCGCTGGAAGACTGGCCCGACGTACTCAAAACGACGGTCGCGCTGTGCTTTGCCTCAAGCTTCCCCCAGTCCATCAGTTGGGGACCACACCTGATCACGCTCTACAACGATGCGTTTGTCCCCATTCTTGGCGATAAACCCTACTCGTTGGGCCGCCCGTTCAGTGAAACCTGGCGTGAAGTCTGGGATGAAGTAAGCCCCATCGCCCGCGCGGCCTTTGAGGGCCACGCGACCTATATCGAGAATTTCCCGCTGGTGATTGAACGTGGCAACGGCCCGGAGCAATCGTATTTCACGTTTTGCTACAGCCCTGTGCGCGACCCGTTGGGCGCAGTCGTGGGCATGCTCAATACCGTCACCGAAACCACCGCAACGGTATTCCTCAGCCGTCGCCTGGCCGTATTGGATGCGATTGGCAGCGCGGTGGCCAACGCCACCGACGCCGAAGCCATCATGACCCTCACCACGCGCCTGCTCGCCGAGCACATGGGCGTGTCCATCTGCGCCTACGCCGACATGGAAGCCGACGAAGACAGCTTTACCATCCGCGACAACTGGGCCGCACCGGGCTCGCCGAGTATTGTCGGGCGCTACAGCCTCGCGGATTTCGGCGAGCAGGCCGTAAAGTGCCTGCGTGCAGGCGAACCGTTTGTGGTGAATGACAACCGCGTGGAGTTCAGCCCCGAGGAAGCCGCCGCCTACCAGTCGCTGGGCGTGACGGCGACGGTGTGCTTTCCGTTGATCAAGGATGGGCGCCTGACTGCATTGATGGCCGTGCACCATAAATTCGCGCGCCTGTGGTCACCGTACGACCTGGCGCTGGTGGGCGAAGTCACCGAGCGCTCCTGGGCACACATAGAACGTGTGCGCGCCGACGCCGCCGTACGCGAGGGCCTGGCCGCGATCACCGAGCTGAATGCCACCCTGGAACAACGCGTGGAAGAACGCACCGCCGCGTTGACCCAGGCTGAAGCGGCGTTGCACCAGTCGCAAAAGCTCGAGGCGATCGGCCAGTTGACCGGCGGCGTGGCCCATGACTTCAACAACCTGCTGACGATCATTCGCTCCTCGGTGGATTTTCTGCGCCAGCCGGGGCTGTCCGAAGAGCGACGCACACGCTACATGAGCGCGGTTTCAGACACCGTCGAGCGCGCCAGCAAGCTCACCAGCCAGTTGCTCGCCTTCGCCCGCCGCCAACCATTGAACCCGGAAGTTTTCGATGTGTGCGAACGGGTCAAGAACATCGGCGAGATGCTTGAAAGCGTGACCGGCGCGCGTATCACTGTGCAGATCGAACTGCCCCGCCTGCCCTGCTATGTGCGCGTCGACCCGAGCCAGTTTGAAACCGCGCTGATCAATATCGCGCTCAATGCCCGCGACGCCATGGACGGGCGCGGCACCCTGACACTGAGCGTCGCCACGGTGGCAGCGTTGCCGCTGATCCGTGGCGATGCGCAAGTACAGCAGCCGTTTGTGGCGATTGCGCTGGCCGACACCGGCAGCGGCATTGCCGACGACACCGTCGAGCGCATTTTCGAACCGTTCTTTACCACTAAGGCGGTGGGCAAAGGCACAGGCCTTGGCCTGTCGCAGGTGTTCGGATTCGCCAAGCAATCGAGCGGTAACGTCGACGTGGCCAGTACCCTTGGGCAAGGCAGCGTGTTTACCCTGTACTTGCCCGAAGCAGAAGCCGAGACGGTGCAGGCCAGCCTGCCACAAGAGGACCGCTCGCTGGTCCACGACACCGCGCAGCGACATATCCTGATCGTCGAAGACAACCTCGAAGTGGGCCGCTTCGCCAACCAGATCCTGCAGGACCTCGGTTACCAGACCACTTGGGCCACCGATGCCGAACAGGCACTCGCGCTGGCCGGCCCGGATGTGATGGCCTTCGACGCGATTTTTTCCGATGTGGTGATGCCGGGCATGACCGGCGTGGCGATGACCAAACTGCTGCGCCAGCGTCGGCCGGACCTGCCAGTGGTGCTGACCTCCGGCTACAGCGAAGAATTGGCCGACAGTGGGTATGAAGGGGTCGAGTTCCTGGCCAAGCCCTACTCCGCGGACCAAGTGGCACGCGTGCTGGCCAAGTCGATGCAGCGCGCCTGACGCCTACTCCGCGATCGCTACCTGGTTACGGCCCATGGCCTTGGCGCGATACAGCGCCTTGTCGGCCGTGTTCATCAGGCTGTGCAGGTCCTGATCAAGGCTGCGGGTCGTCGCCACACCGAGGCTGGCAGTCAAGCCCTGCACCGGTTCGGCGGCGAGGCCAGAGATGGCCTTGATCAGTTGCTCGGCGATAGCCCGGGCGGTTTCCAGCGAAGTATTGGGCAACAACACCGCAAACTCCTCGCCGCCGAGCCGCCCATACACATCGGCCTGGCGAAACGATGCACTGATCACCCCGCCAATCTGGCGCAAGACCTGGTCGCCAGCCTGGTGACCGTAGGTGTCATTGATGGCTTTGAAGTGATCCATGTCCATCATCAGCGCGCACAGCGGCTGCTGGTTATGGCGACATTGCGCGTACAGCACCTGGGCATGCTCGAAGAATGCGCGGCGGTTCATCAATCCGGTCAGTTCGTCGGTCTGGGCGGCGCGCGTGGAAATCGTGTGCGCACGTTCCATTTGCCGGGTCAGGCGAAAGGCTTTTTCCAGGGCATCCGCAAATTTGCGCGTGGCGCTCGCCACAAAGGTCGAGAACACCAGCACTGCCACGCCCACACCCACTTGCATCGACGAGGGCTGGAACAGCAGCCACAGCGTGCAGGGGAACAGCACCAGGACCATGGAGCCCAGCGTCATGTAACGGTAGGCGGAATAACACGAGACGGCGCTGACCGACATGCCCACGGTGAACAACATCACCAGCACCTGGGAGACGCGGTCGTCGGTGGGCATCACCGCCAACGCGCCAATGCCCCACACACCCGCCGACAGCATCAATGTCACCCAGTAGCGACGCTCCCAGCGGTCGGGTGTACGTTCGCTGTTCGGGCAGCGAAACCATTGCATGAACATCTGCACGCGCAGCAGCGAGGTCACTGCCAACACCGATAACCAGACCAGCATGACGGTGTGGTCAAAGCGGTCCCAGCACAACCAGCAAAGCATGACGGCGGCCAGGTAACTGCCAAAAATGGCGGCGAAGGATTGACGAAACAGTTGATGCAAGCGGTCGGTTCGCACCAACTCTTCTATCAAACCATCCTGGTCCTGCCCACGCCCTAGGCCGTTCATTCAATACGCCTGCTTCGACTGCCGCGACAAAGGCGCCATTGTGGCACCCTGCCAGCAGCGCGGACAACCGAATCCGGCACCTGGGTGACCTTAAAGCGATTCCGGCCGCAGAATCAGCACACCCAATGGCGGCAAATTCAACGACAGCGACACCGGCTGCCCATGACGTGGCTCATCCTGCGTGAATACTTCCCCGCCGTTGCCGTAGTTGGAACCGGCGTACATGTCGGCATCGCTGTTGATCACCTCGCTCCAGCGCCCGGCAAACGGCACGCCGACGGCGTAGGCTTCACGCGGCACCGGGGTGAAGTTAGCGACGACCAGCACCGCTTTGCCGTCCTTGCTCCAGCGCAGCCAGGCATAGACGCTGTTGATCGCATCGTCGCCGATCAGCCACTGGAAGCCCTGGGGCGCATCATCCTGCTCATGCAGCGCCGGTTCCTCACGGTACAGGCGGTTCAAGTCGCCCACCAGTTTCTGCACGCCCTGGTGTTCAGGGTATTGCAGCAGGTACCAATCCAATTGCTGGTCGTGGTTCCACTCGCGCCACTGCCCAAACTCGCAGCCCATGAACAGCAGCTTCTTGCCGGGGTGCATCCACATGAAACTCAGGTAAGCGCGCAGGTTGGCAAACTTCTGCCAGCGGTCACCGGGCATCTTGTCGATCAGCGAATGCTTGCCGTGCACCACTTCATCGTGGGAGATCGGCAGGATAAAGCGCTCGGACCAGGCATACACCAGGCCAAAACTCAGCTCGTTGTGATGGTGAGCGCGGTACACCGGGTCTTGCTGGATGTAATGCAGCGAATCGTGCATCCAGCCCATGTTCCACTTGTAGTTGAAGCCCAATCCGCCCTGCTGGGTGCTTTGGCTCACACCCGGCCACGCGGTGGATTCTTCGGCGATCACCAGTGCGCCCGGCGCTTCCAGCGCCACCACGTCGTTCAAATGACGCAGGAAGTCGATGGCTTCCAGGTTCTCGCGACCGCCATGGCGGTTAGGCACCCACTCGCCGGCTTTGCGCGAATAATCGCGATACAGCATCGAGGCCACGGCATCCACCCGCAGGCCGTCGATATGGAAGTGTTTGAGCCAGTGCAGCGCCGAGGCCAGCATGAACCCGTGCACTTCGGTGCGGCCCAGGTTGTAGATCAGCGTGTCCCAATCCTGATGGAAGCCTTCCAGCGGGTTGGCATATTCGTACAGCGCGGTGCCGTCGAACTGGGCCAAACCGTGGGTATCGGTCGGAAAATGCGCCGGAACCCAGTCAAGGATCACACCGATATTGGCCTGATGGAGGGCGTTGACGAAGAAGCCGAAATCTTCCGGCGAGCCAAAGCGCGCAGTCGGAGCAAACTGCGACAGCGCCTGATAACCCCAGGAACCGCCGAACGGGTGCTCCATGATCGGCATCAGCTCAACGTGGGTGAAGCCCAATTGCTGCACATACGGAACCAAGCGCTCGGCCAGCTCGCGCCAACCGTACTGGCGAGAGACTTCACCGGCCTCGTCGAGCTCGCATTGCCAGGAGCCGACATGCAGCTCATAAATCGACAGCGGCGCCGAGGGCTTCTGCTTGTCGGCGCGCGACTGCATCCACTCATGGTCTTGCCAGTCCACCTGCAACGGCGCGGCGACTTTCGAGGCGGTGTCAGGCGGCAGCTGGGTCGCCAGCGCCATCGGGTCGGCCTTGAGCGGCAGAATGCCGTGGGCACCGAGAATCTCGTACTTATAGGCCGCGCCCGGTTGCAGGCGCGGGATGAAGATTTCCCAGACGCCCGAGGGGTGGCGCAACCGCATCGGATGGCGGCGGCCATCCCAGATATTGAAATCACCCACCACCGACACGCGCCGGGCGTTCGGCGCCCACACGGCAAAGCGCACACCTTGCACGCCATCGACGCTGGTCACTTGCGCGCCGAGGCAACTGCTCAGGTCACGGTGATTGCCTTCGGCAAACAGGTACAAGTCCATTTCACCGAGCAGCAACTGGCTGAAACTGTAAGGGTCTTCTGTGATCTGCTCGCCGCCGGCCCACTGGATTTTCAGCAGGTAGCTCTGGCGCGTCTTGAAGTGGCCGACAAACAAACCTGGCACCGGGCTGGCGTCCAGATTGCCGAGTGTCTCACCGCTGTCTCGCGCCAGCACCTGAACACTCAGGGCTTCGGGCAGAAACGCGCGGATGAACTGGCCGCCTTGCTCGTCATCATGTGGCCCGAGAATCGAGAACGGGTCATGGTGTTCGGCGCGTACCAGTGCTTCGACGTCCTTGGACGCCGGCATTGCAGTCAGTTTCGGTTGCAGCGGTTCTTTATTTGTAAAGCTCATGACGTCTCCCCACCGCGTGCAGTTTTCGATATAGGTGTTAGCCCGCTGAGCAGACCGTGCAAACCTTGCAACGGCACCGGCAACCAGGTCGGGCGATTTTCCGCTTCGTAGGCCACTTCATACGCGGCCTTTTCCAGGCTGAACAACGTCAGCGCAGCGCTTTGGCCTTTGGCATCCTGCCAGTCATGCGCCAGTGTAGACGTCGCCTGATGATAAGCCTGGGTAAATGCCTGACGTGCTTCACTCAAGTACCGGTCGGTCACGCGCTTGCGGGCAATGTCCGCTTCGGGCGAGTGATCCACACCTTGCACATTCAAGGCCATGGCGGCGGCGTAATCGAACGAGCGCAGCACGCCACTGACATCTTTATAGGGGCTGTGCTTGCCGCGTCGCTCATGCAGCGCACGCGCCGGTTCGCCTTCAAAGTCGATCAAGTAAGCATCGCCCTTGACCACCAGTACCTGGCCCAGGTGCAAGTCACCATGAACCCGAATCCGCAACCCGCCGGCCGTGGCTTTCGCCAGGGCCTGAACGTGCGCGCCGATGGCTTTTTTCTGCGTCAGCAATTCACTGACCAGCGCCTGATCGGCAGGGTTCAATTGACTTTGATGAAGCTTGAGCAAGTGCAGCGCGCGGTCGATCTGCGCGCCAACGTCCTTGGCCCAGGCCTGGGTGTCCTTGACGCTCGTGACTTCGGGTTTGAAGTCTTTGTTGGTGGTTGTCGCCGCCAAGACCGCGTGCATCTCACCCAGGCGCTGGCCGAGCAAACCGGCAAAGTCCTGCAGTTCGCCAAGGGCGTTGTAGTGCTGTTCCTGTTCGGACATGGCTTCGGCCAGCTCATCACGAATCGCCCGCTCCAGGCTATTTTGCGTCCAGGCCCACGCATCGCCCTGGTTGCTGAGGTAGCCCTGGGCAATCATCAACAGGTTGTCTTGCCCTTCACCGTCACGACGCACCATCGAGCCCAACAACGGCGAGATGTTGGGGTAACCGGCTTCGGTCAGGTAAGCGCTCATTTCCAGCTCCGGGTGCACGCCGGCGCTGACTTTGCGGATGAGCTTGAGCACCAGGCTCTCGCCCACGACCACCGAACTGTTGGACTGTTCGGCGGACAGGTAGCGCACCTGCGATTCGTCGCCCAGTTGCAGCTTGGCCAGATGCGGCGTGGCCTCAAAGCGCAAGTCACCTTCGCCGGTGTTCAGCACGGTGCCGGCTTGCAGGCCATGGATCACCGCGCGAATAAAATGCTCAAGGCTGAAGGCGTCGGTTACCAGGCCGACCTGACGCGCACGGCGTACACGGGCGAGTGCCAACTGCTGCGGCAACGCGCTGGTGAACTGGTCTTCGCCCAGAAAGCCGAATGGCAGTTGATAGCGGCTGACCTGGCCGGCGCTGCTCACCTCGATTTCGCTGAGCAGCACCGGGTGCTGCGGGTCGCCAAAGCGCACGCCGTAGGCAATGCGCACGCTGTCGATGGCCGTGTCCTTGCCGGCAAACCAGCGCCGCTTGGGCAACCAGGTGGGCAACGAGGTTTGTTCCAGCGTGCTGCGGCACGGTTCTTCGAGCAGTTCTTCCATGCGTTTTTTCAATACCAGGGTGGTGAAGTCCGGGATGCTCTGCGCCGGCTCCACATGCCAGCTCGGCATCTGGTTTTCCGCCGCCAGCACAAACCAGTAGAAACCGTAAGGCGCCAGGGTCAGCAGGAAATTGAGCTGGCCAATGGGTGGGAAGGCATTCCCGCCGAGCATCTCCACCGGCACCATGCCGGCGAACGCCGACAAGTCCAGTTCGGCGGCCTGGGCACTGCGTGACACGTTAGCCACGCACAGGATGATTTCCGTGCGGCCATCTTCGCCGGTGAATTCACGGGTGTAGGCCAGGATGCGGCGGTTGCTCGGCGAGAGCATTTTCAAGCTGCCACGGCCGAAGGCCTTGGACTGCTTACGCACCGCGAGCATGCGCCGGGTCCAGTTCAGCAACGAGTGCGGGTCCTGAGCCTGGGTTTCGACGTTGACCGACTGGTAGCCGTAAAGCGGGTCCATGATCGGCGGCAGCACCAGGCTTGCCGGGTCGGCGCGGGAAAAGCCGCCGTTACGGTCGATGGACCACTGCATCGGCGTACGCACGCCGTCGCGGTCGCCCAGGTAGATGTTATCGCCCATGCCGATCTCATCGCCGTAATACAGGGTCGGCGTGCCCGGCATCGACAACAGCAGGCTATTGAGCAGTTCGACACGGCGGCGATCACGTTCCATCAGTGGCGCCAGGCGTCGACGAATACCCAGGTTGATCCGCGCGCGACGGTCGGCGGCGTAGTAATTCCACAGGTAGTCGCGTTCTTTGTCGGTGACCATTTCCAGGGTCAATTCATCGTGGTTGCGCAAGAAGATCGCCCACTGGCAGTTGGCGGGAATCTCCGGGGTCTGGCGCAAAATATCGGTAATGGGGAAGCGATCTTCCTGAGCCAGCGCCATGTACATGCGCGGCATCAGCGGGAAGTGGAAGGCCATGTGGCATTCGTCGCCGTCGTCACCCTTTTTGTCACCGAAGTACAGCTGCGTGTCTTCCGGCCATTGGTTGGCTTCGGCGAGCAGCATGCGGTCGGGATAATGCGCGTCGATCTCGGCACGGATCTGCTTGAGGACGTCGTGGGTTTCCGGGAGGTTTTCGTTATTGGTACCGTCGCGTTCGATCAGGTACGGAATGGCGTCCAGGCGCAGGCCGTCGATGCCCATGTCCAGCCAATAACGCATCACCGACAGCACCGCCTTCATCACCTGCGGGTTGTCGAAGTTGAGGTCCGGCTGGTGGGAATAGAAACGGTGCCAGAAGTACTGGCCGGCGACCGGGTCCCAGGTCCAGTTGGATTTTTCGGTGTCGAGAAAAATGATGCGGGTGCCGTCGTATTTCTGGTCGTCATCGGACCACACGTAGAAGTCGCGCGCAGCCGAACCCGGCTTGGCCTTGCGCGCACGCTGGAACCAGGGATGCTGGTCGGAGGTGTGGTTGATCACCAGTTCGGTGATGACCCGCAGGCCGCGTTGGTGGGCTTCGGCAATAAACCGCTTGGCGTCGGCCATGGTCCCGTAGTCGCTGTGCACGCCACGGTACTCGGCAATGTCATAGCCGTCGTCGCGGCGTGGCGAGGGGTAGAACGGCAAGAGCCAGATGGTGTTCACGCCCAGGTCGGCGATGTAATCGAGCTTGGCGATCAGCCCGGGAAAATCACCGATGCCGTCGTTGTTGGAGTCGAAATAGGATTTGACGTGAACCTGATAAATCACCGCGTCCTTGTACCAGAGCGGGTCTTTGATAAAGGTGGCAGCCTTGGGTTTCTTCGCCATTGGAAACTCCTGAAAATTCTGAAAAAACCAACTGGTGGAACACGCTCCCTGCAGGCGCCGTGTGCCGACGCCTGCAGGTGACTGGCTGGTTTCAGGAGGTGGTGATTCTCCAAATTCCAAACGGCATATGCGGCTCCAGCCGCGTCCACTGAGTCTTGCCGTACCAGGTCCAGCGATGCCCGTTCATCAAGTCTTCGCCCTGGGTCTGGGCGTCGTCCGGCAAGCCCAGCTCCCACAGCGGCAACTCGAAATGGGCTTCCTGGGCATTGAACGGGTCGAGGTTCACCGCGACGAGGATGAAATTGCTGCCGTCTTCACTGCGCTTGCCGAAGTACAGGATGTTGTCGTTCCAGGCGTTGTAGAGCTTCAACCCCAGGTGCGTTTGCAACGCGGGGTTCTGCCGGCGGATACGATTGAGCTGCGCGATCTCGGCAATGATGTTGCCGGGCGCCGTGAAATCGCGCGGGCGGATCTCGTACTTCTCTGAATCCAGGTACTCTTCCTTGCCCGGCACCGGCGCGGCTTCGCACAACTCGAACCCCGAATACATGCCCCACAGGCCCGAGCCCATGGTGGCCAGTGCGGCGCGGATCAAGAAACCCGGCCGCCCGGATTCGTGCAGGAAGCCGGGGTTGATGTCCGGCGTGTTGACGAAGAAATTCGGTCGGTAGCATTCGCGCCAGGGCGATTCGTTCAATTGCGCAAAGTACTCGCTCAACTCGGCCTTGGTATTGCGCCAGGTAAAGTAGGTGTAACTCTGCGAATAACCGACCTTGCCCAGGCGCGCCATCATTGCAGGCGTGGTGAACGCTTCGGCGAGGAATATCACGTCAGGGTGTTTGCCGCGCACGTCGCTGATCAGCCATTGCCAAAAGGGCAGCGGTTTGGTGTGAGGGTTGTCGACCCGAAAGGTCTTCACGCCCTCTTCCACCCAGCCCAGCACGACGTCGCGCAACTCAGTCCACAGGCTCGGAATCGCGTCGGCGGCATAGAAGTCGACGTTGACGATGTCCTGGTATTTCTTCGGCGGGTTCTCGGCGTATTTGATCGTGCCGTCCGGGCGCCAGTTGAACCAGCCCGGGTGCTGCTTGAGCCACGGGTGGTCCTGGGAACACTGGATGGCGAAGTCCAGAGCGATTTCCAGGCCGTGGTCGGCGGCGGCCTTGACCAACCGACGGAAGTCATCGCGGGTGCCCAGTTGCGGGTGGATGGCTTCATGGCCGCCCTCCTCGCTGCCAATCGCGTACGGGCTGCCGGGATCATCGGGGCCGGCGGTCAGGGAGTTGTTCTTGCCTTTGCGATGGCTGCGCCCGATGGGATGGATCGGCGGGAAGTACAGCACGTCAAAGCCCATGTCATGGATCATCGACAGCCGAGAGTGCACGTCGTTGAACGTGCCGTGGCGGGCAGGATCGTCAGTGATCGAGCGCGGAAACAGCTCGTACCAGCTGGCAAACTGCGCCGCGGTGCGCTCGACATCAACCGGATAGACCGGGCTGACGCTCAAGTAGGCACGGTGGTCGGCCTGGGTCATCAGGTGTGCACTGTCTTCGTGCAGAAACTGCGCGACCTGCTCGGTTTCCAGCAAACCGGACAGTTCGTGGTGCAACAGCATCAGGCGATCGCGCAGCTCGTTGTCACTGCGCTCGGCGGCCTGCAACACCAGGCTGCGACCTTCCTGCAACTCAAGGCTGACTGGCACGCCGGCCTCGTGTTTCTTGCGCAGCTCATAACAGAAGCTGGCAAAGGTATCGATCCAGGCTTCGATGCAATATTGGTGGGGGCCTTGCTGCGTCACAGTGAACGCGCCTTCCCAGCCATTGTTGCCGACGTCGGTCATCACCACGCTGTGCCAACTTTCGTCCTGCAACGGGCGCCAGCGGATCAGTACGGCAAGCTTGTCGTGGCCATCAGCAAAGACCTTGCTGGTGACATTGATGCGCTGGCCGACCACGGCTTTCACGGCAAACTCGCCGCCGTCGATCACGGGCGCGGTACTTTCGATCGCGATCCTGGGCAATAACAACGCCTGGGACAGCGGCAAAATGGAATCGTCTGGAGCCAGTGTTTCAGCAGTCATCGAGCATCTTCCCCTTACGCCCTGTGGACGCTCTTTGCTTGATCCGAATTCTGATATGGCAACGCTCTCCCTGAGCAGGGCCGTAATAGGTCCGAGCCTGGCGTCAGGTGAAAAGTTCAGGTGGATATGTCGCCATTGGGCGGGGAATCAATTCCCCCAGGCGGATGTCCACCGCAAGAGCAAAGCACAAAGGAGGCCACACCGATGAATATCCCAATTCCGGCTGAAACACCCGATCCGAACATCGACGACCCAACGTTACCGCCCGCTGAGCCGAAGCCGATCCCTGAACAGGAACCCCCTGAAAACGATCCACCGCCGGTGCAGGAACCGCCAACGAGCGAGCCGCCGGCCATTCTGTGACGAGGTCCTTATAGGTTCAGCGTCCGCTCGCAAGGCACGGCGGGTACTGCCGACGCAGTACTGGCCGTTGAACCGTGACTCGCGAGCAGGCGTTGATGCAGAAAATTCCCACTCACTTGAAAGGCAAAGCCCTAATTCCAACTGATGTGATCGTTCTCATACTGATTTTGCGCTGACTTCATTTCCAGGCCCCTGGCCCCAGCGCTCGTCCGATTGGTTTTTGAGGATTCATCATGTCGACCATCCAGCAGCCGTCTCGCGCCCGCGCCGAACTCATCTCAGGCCACCTTCATTCTCACCCCATGCCGCCATCACCCGTGAGCGTGTCTGCTCAAGCGCTGGACGCCCTGCTCCGGTCGGCGCCAAACACCACCCGCGAGCCGATGCGTGCAGATGGTGCCGCACCCGCCGACCAGGCGGCGCTGGAAAAACAACTCAAGCAACTCTGCGACCAGCTGGACCGCAAAACCGTTGAGCGCCTGATGCGCGACCCTGAGTCCAGCGAGTCAAAAGACACCTTCAACACCATCGACAGGCTGTTGACCCCCGACAACCTCAAGTGCCTGTTGAGCGGCCCCAACGCAACGTCCTGCATCAAGATCCTCGCCAGGATCGAAACCCAACTCAACAAAGGTTCGCTTGACACGGTCTTGAGCCCCATTGAAACCGAGCAGGTCGGCGCCTATCGCAGCTATGTGGAGGCGGCGCTGTTCGCGTTGAAAGCCAGCTTGATGAAAGCCTCACCGAGCAGTCGCTTTGATATGGTTCGCGCGTTCTCCCGCCAGGAACACGCGCCCCTGACGAGCATTCAGGACTATATGCATAGCCTGCAGGTCAAGAGCAAACACCTCTGCGACATTGCCACTCAGGTCCGGAAGGTGACCGAGCCGTTGCAATATGCGCATCTTGAAGATTGGCAGCGACGGGACCACTACGAGTCCGACTGTAAAAACCACCCCAAGACCTACAGTTTCACTAACACGCTTGAGTCCACGCTCGAGCACCCGTGTGAAATCAGGCACTTTGTCACCGACCGAGACAAGCTGGACGTCACCGGCATTCGCCGGCAACTGAATAAACCGCTGCACTGGGTCAACCAGTTATCCGGCGCCAGTGGTGAGATGCAGTTGAAATACTCGCGTGCGCACAACGCCAGCGTGCTGGTGATTGCCGGCAACCAGGGGGAGCCTGCGCTGGTCGCAAAGATATTTGGTCAGGTCAAAGAAAACGATCTACTCACCTGATCGGCGGTCATCCTCATTCTCGAACGCCCTGACGATCCGGGGCATCACGCTGAATACCGCCAAGGCCAGCAAGGTACTGAGCACCGCTGTCGATTCGCGGCCCATGCCGGCGGCAACCCCGATTGCCGCAGTCATCCACAGGCCGGCAGCGGTGGTCAGGCCTTTGACGTGCTGGCCCTGCTCATCTTCCTTGCCTTTGAGAATGGTGCCGGCGCCGAGAAATCCGATGCCGGCAATCACGCCTTGAAGCACCCGGCTCATCGCATCCGCCTGGCTGCCGGACGTCTGCGGCACCAATACAAACAGCGCGGCGCCCAACGCCACCAGCATGTGGGTGCGTACACCGGCCGCCTTGCCCTTCTGTTCCCGTTCGAACCCGAGAATACCGCCCAGCAGCGCGGCGATCAGCAAGCGCACGGTGATCTGGGTGAGTTGTTTCGCATCGCCGATGTCGGCAAATTCGGCTTGCAGGGTTTGCCACACTTCGCTCCACCAGGCATCCATGGAAAGCGGTCCTTTGTGATTATGGGTTTAGCATGGACAACGGCGACCGCCAGTCAGTTGCCTGGAACGCCGGGCAACCCGGTGAACCCTAATGATCACCCGCCAATGGAAAAGGAGATCACCATGCCTGTACGTATCGATAACCAGACGTGCTACTTCAAGGTCGATGAAAACGGCCAGGAGCGCAGCCTGCCTGCGCCCGAGGTGACGGTCAGTACCGACAGCCTCAAAGCCATGTCTTTTGTGACGCTGGATAACGACAGGATCTACATCACCGAGGCCGAAGCCGATGCCTTGACCGTCGCCGGCGCCGTGGATGGACGCAAACACTTGAAGGCGACCGACAGTGATTCGGTGATTTGATTGATCTGTATCAATGTGCGCTGATTGGCGCTGCGCTCCTGGCGCCACGGAGTGCAGCGACCGGCCACAGCCTTGTAGACGAACCCCATCTGATCCCCTTTTTATCGCCCTAGCTGAGTCTGTTATGCACACAGAGCGGCGTCCATAGTTCATCCGCCTGATGGAGGCTGATGAGCGAACGACCATGAGCGAAAGAATCCCAACCGTGGAAACCTTTGAGCCCATACACCCAAAGAAGGTGAAGGCCAAATCCAGCGACAACCTGATCCATACCCGCAGCTTTACCGGCCTGTTTCGTACCTTGCGCATAGCCGGCGCCGCGGTGCTGTTCCTGGCCTTTTTCGGCACCGTATGGCTGAACTGGGGTGGGCGCCAGGCCGTGCTGTGGGACCTGGCCGAGAGCAAATTCCACATCTTCGGCGCAACCTTCTGGCCCCAGGACTTCATCCTGTTGTCGGCGCTGCTGATCATCTGCGCCTTTGGCCTGTTTGCCATCACCGTGTTCGCAGGCCGAGTATGGTGCGGCTACACCTGCCCGCAAAGCTCGTTTACCTGGCTGTTCATGTGGTGTGAAAAGGTCACCGAAGGCGAACGTAACCAGCGCATCAAGCTCCACGCAGCGCCATGGAGCCTGAACAAGCTGGCGCGGCGCTCGGCCAAACATGCCTTGTGGCTGGGCATCAGCGTGTTGACCGGGCTGACGTTTGTCGGCTACTTCACGCCCATCCGGCCTTTGGCCTTGGAGCTGCTGACGTGGCAAATGGGCGGCGTCAGCCTGTTCTGGGTGCTGTTTTTCACCGCGGCCACGTACATCAATGCCGGCTGGCTGCGTGAAGCGGTGTGCATGCACATGTGCCCCTATGCGCGCTTCCAGAGCGTGATGTTCGACAAGGACACCCTGACCATTTCATACGATGCGGCGCGTGGAGAACACCGCGGCCCGCGCAAACGAGACGTGACGCCCGCCGACGTCGGCCTGGGTGACTGCATCGACTGCCAGCTGTGCGTGCAGGTGTGCCCTACCGGCATTGATATCCGCGACGGCTTGCAGATGGAGTGCATCGGCTGCGCGGCCTGCATCGACGCCTGCGATTCGATCATGGACAAAATGGGCTATGCCCGCGGCCTGGTGAGCTATACCTCCGAGCATCAACTGCAGGGCGGCAAAACCCACCTGCTTCGGCCGCGACTGATCGGCTACAGTGCCGTGCTGCTGGTGATGATCGCCGCACTGGTGGTGGCCCTGGTAGGACGGCCGATGGTGTCGCTCGACGTCACCAAGGACCGCGGCATGTTTCGCGAAAACAGCCAGGGCTTGATCGAAAACATTTACAGCCTCAAGGTCATCAACAAAACCCAGCAGCGCCAGGACTATCGCCTGGCGTTGGTGGACGCCGAGGGTTTCGTGCTGCAAGGCAAGACCGAGCTCAGCCTGGCGCCGGGGGAAATCAGCGATGTGCCGGTGTCGGTGGCATTGTTGGCCGACAAGCCGGCGAGCAGTTCACAGACCCTGCGGTTCAAGGTGACAGACGTGGATGAGCCGTGGATCTACAGTGCGGCCGACAGCCGCTTTGTGGCGCCGATGAACCGCTGAGGTCTAACCGACACAGGCCCCCAGCCACTGTTTGCCCTGTGTTCATAATGAGAAAACTGTTTTTAAGGTCTTCATGAAACGCTACGAAAAATTCGCCGATGACATCGCAGAACTGATCCGCTCCGGCGTGCTCGGGCCCAGCCAGCGCGTGCCGTCGGTGCGCTATGCGAGCCAGACCTACGGCGTCAGCCCGTCCACGGTGTTCCAGGCGTATTACCTGCTCGAACGCCGTGGGCTGATCCGCGCGCGGCCGCGTTCCGGTTACTTCGTCAACACCCATGCACCGAGCCCGTTTTCCGAGCCGGTGGTGAGCGAGCATGTGCACGAATCCACCGAAGTCGATGTGAGTGAACTGGTGTTTTCGGTACTGGACTCCATCAAAGACCCCAACACCGTCCCCTTCGGTTCGGCCTTTCCCAGCCCGATGCTGTTCCCTTTGCCACGCCTGGCACGTTCGCTGGCCAGTGCCAGCCGCGAAATGGACCCACGCCTGGTCGTGACCGACATGTCACCGGGCAACCCGCAGCTGCGCAGGCAAATTGCCCTGCGTTACATGGTCGGCGGCCTGATGCTGCCGATGGAAGAGTTGCTGATCACCAACGGCGCGCTCGAAGCCCTGAACCTGTGCCTGCAGGCCGTGACCGAGCCGGGCGATCTGGTAGCCATCGAAGCGCCGGCGTTTTATGCCTGCCTGCAGGTGCTCGAACGTCTGAAGCTCAAGGCCGTGGAAATTCCGGTGCACCCACGCGACGGCATCGACCTCAACGCCTTGGCGCAAAGCCTTGAGCGCTACCCGATCAAGGCCTGCTGGACCATGACCAGCTTCCAGAACCCGATGGGCGCAACCCTGCCGGAGGCCAAAAAGCAGGCGTTGGTGGAACTGCTGCGCAGTCACCAGGTGCCGCTGATCGAAGACGACGTGTACGCCGAGTTGTATTACGGGCAACAAGCGCCCAAACCGGCCAAGGCCTTCGACACCGAAGGCCTGGTGATGCACTGCGGCTCCTTTGCCAAAAGCCTGGCCCCGGGTTACCGCGTTGGCTGGGTGGCCGCCGGGCGCTATGCGCAGAAGGTCGAGCGCTTGAAGCTGATGACCTCGTTGTGCCCATCAATGCCGGCGCAGGCGGCGATTGCCGACTACCTGCAACACGGCGGTTATGACCGCCATTTGCGCAAGTTGCGCTATGCCCTGGAAGAACAGCAAAGCGCGATGCTGGCGGCCATCGCCCGCTATTTCCCGGCCCAGACACGGGTCAGCCAGCCGGCTGGCGGGTATTTTTTGTGGCTCGAACTGCCGGAGCAAACCGACTCGCTGAAGTTATTCCAGATGGCCCTGGCCCAAGGCATCAGCATTGCGCCGGGGCCGATTTTCTCGGCGACCCAGCGCTTCAGAAATTGCATCCGCTTGAATTACGGCAGCCCGTGGACCGAGGCGTCGGAGAAAGCGATGGAAACGCTGGGGCGGATCGTGCGCTCGTTTTGAACAGGCTCGCCGCAGCCCAGATCGTCGGGCAACGCCCCTCCGGTTAGCGAAGACGTTTCAGCCTTGTTACACTCGCCGCCCCTCAACGCTCATGGATGACGCCGATGCTTCGCCCACTGTTATCCGCCCTTTGCTTGCTGGCGCTTGCCAGCCAGGCGCAGGGCCAAACCACTGCCGCCCCCCCTGATCAGCTGTTCAGCGATTTCTCCCGTTGTGACGCACGCTTTTTCGAAACCCTCAACACCGCGTCCCTGCCCGCCGGCACCCTGCGCGTGGCCAAACAGGGCAACGTCAGCGCTCCAGTGGTCATGAACCCACTGCAGGAAGGTGGTCGCTATCAGGCCTTTGAGCAACCGCTGGTGGTCAACGGCGTGCGCCTTGTGGGGTATCACAATGAAGCCATGTCGCTGCCCAATGTCGGCAATTTGCTGTTCTGGGGATTCGTCGCCGAAGGTTCGGTGAGCGATGTTGCCGAGCGCCTCAAGCCTTTGATCGCCGACCACGCACGCCTGGTCGCAGAACGAGGCAGTGTCAGCCGCGCCGATATTCGCCGGGTAGGCGACCCGATCGGCCAATGGCGCACCGAAGGTTTGGCGGGACCGGGCGTGGCCACGCCCTTTGGCTTTGTAGAGCGTACGCTGAGCCTGGAAAAAGGTCCGACCGACGGCCGTACGAAGATCTTCTGCTCCTTGCAAGGCACCGTCACGCCTGCCCTGCTGCAAGTCTATCGCCCCGACCTCAACGCCAATCTGCTGGACTGACCAAGCATGCCTAACGCCTCTATTCGTGGTTTCGCCCTGCTGGCCGTTGCCGCAGTTATCACCGGTTGCGCGCACCAGCCAACTCCCGCCGAACTCAACCTGCAGCATTGCGTCAACACCAGCAAGGCCATGAGAGCCGAGCAAAATCAGCAGGTGATTCAAGAGTCAGAGCTGTGCCTGACGAAGAACACCCTGCCGCCCAAAATCAAGAGCACCGTGTACCTGTTGCAGTCAGTGGCCTACACAAACCTCAAGCAGTATCCGCAAGCCATCAGCGCACGCGAAAAATCCATCGCCACCAACCCGCACCCAGAACCGCGCGCGATCCTGGAGCTGAGCTACCTGTACCGCCTCAATGGCAACCCGCAAAAAGCCCTCGAACTGGTGCAGTCCAATCTGGATGCCGGCCTGGGTGAGAATGGCAAAGGCGCCGGGTTCAACATGCCGACGTTCTATCATTTGGGCCTGGCGCTCTACGACCTCGGCCAGTACCGCGAAGCCGCCGAAGCCTACAGCGCCGGACTGATCAAGCAGCCTGACTACGCGTGGGCCTACTACCAGCGAGCGCTGGCCTATGACCGGCTGGGCGACAAGGAAAACGCTCGACGCGACTTGAACCAGTTTGCCAAACGCGTCGACCCAAGCTCGGTGGAGGCGCAACACAAGGCCCAGTTGGCGGCGTATCAGATCAAGCTGCCCTGAACGTCACCGTGAGGCGCCCCTTGGGTGCCTCACTCAACAGCCGGCCAACAGCGGTGATCAGCGACCGCCGCCCAGGTCCAGGAAGGTGCCGGTGGTGTACGAGGCCTTGTCCGACAGCAACCAGATAATCGCCTCGGCCACTTCGTCCGGGCGCCCGCCACGGGCCATCGGAATGCCGGATTCAAGTTTGCTGACCCGGTCCGGGTCGCCACTCAGGGCGTGGAAGTCGGTAAAGATATAGCCGGGCCGCACGGCGTTAACGCGGATCCCTTCACCGGCAACTTCTTTCGACAGCCCCAGCGTGAAGGTGTCCAGTGCTCCCTTGGAGGCGGCATAGTCGACGTATTCACCCGGCGAACCCAGGCGCGCCGCCACTGACGACACGTTGACGATGCTGCCACCCTGCCCGCCATGCCTTGGCGACATGCGCAGCACCGCATGCTTGGCGCACAGAATCGGCCCGAGCACGTTGGTCTTCATGATCTTGAGGATGCGGAATTCGGACATCTCGTCGACCCGCGACTTATGCCCCACGGTGCCGGCGTTGTTCACCAGCGCGGTGACGCGGCCCAGCTCGGCATCCACGCGACCGAACAGCGCGACCACTTCATCTTCGATGCTGACATCCGCACGCACTGCAATCGCCTGGGCGCCGAGGGCGCGAACCTGTTCGAGCACGCTATGGGCGGCGTTTTCGTCGGACTGATAGTTGATGCAGATGCGGTAACCCTCGCGAGCGGCCAGCAATGCCGTCTCGGCGCCGATGCCGCGGCTGCCCCCAGTGATGATGACGACTTTGTCCATGCGTGCGGTCTCCTGACTCAACCTGATGTTTAGGGTTGGGGCCAAGAATACTCGTCACGCACGGTTTTTGTCAGGCGCTACCGCCTCTTCGGCACGCTGGATGTCAGCCATGAAACCGTCAGCCGGCAAGGGATGCCCCAGCAGATAGCCTTGCAGCGAGTTGCACCCCAGGCGGGTGAGGAAACTCTGCTGCACATCGGTCTCCACGCCCTCGGCGACAATCCGCAGCCCCAGGGCCTGACCGAGGGCGACGATGGCCGAAACGATGGCGGCATCGTCGCTGTCGTGTTCCAGGTCGCGGACAAACCCGCGATCGATCTTCAGCTCATTGGCGGGCAGGCGCTTGAGGTACATCAGGCTCGAATAGCCGGTGCCGAAGTCATCAATGGACAGATCAACGCCCATGTCCGACAACTGCTGCAACACCGTCATGCTCGCGTCGGCGTCACTCATGGCAGTGGTTTCGGTAATTTCCAGGGTCAGGCTATTGGCCGGCAACTGGTGACGGTCGAGGGCTGCGGCAACACTCTTGACCAGCCCGGCATGGCAAAACTGCAAGGCCGAGAGGTTTACCGCAATGCGCCAGTCTTCATAGCCCTGCGCATACCACAGACGCATCTGACGACAGGCTTCGTTCAATACCCACTCGCCGATAGGAATAATCAAGCCGGTCTTTTCCGCCAGGTCGATAAACGTCGCAGGCAACAACAGCCCCTGCTGCGGATGCTCCCAGCGCAGCAAGGCTTCGGCGCCGACCGGGATGCCGCTCACCGCATCGAACTTGGGCTGGTAATACAGACAAAATTGCTCGTGCTCGAGGGCGTTGCGCAGGTCCTGCAATAAGTGCAACTGCTTGCGTGCGTTGGTGTTCATCGACACATCGAAGAAACTGTAGCCGTTCTTGCCCATGCCCTTGGCGTGGTACATGGCGGCGTCGGCGTTCATCAACAACTCTTGCGGGTTGCTGCCATTGCCCGGAAACAGCGCGATACCGATGCTGGCGGAGATTTTCAGTTCATGCTCGGCAACCTTGAAGGCACGGTTGATCAGGCCGACCTGACGTTCGGCGAGGCCGACGGCGTCGTCCGGCTGCGTCAATTGCACCAGCAACACAAACTCATCCCCGCCGATACGGGCCAACGTGTCATGGCCGCGCAGGTCTTCGCGCAAGCGCAGGCCCACCTCGCGCAACAACTGGTCACCCATGTGGTGACCAAACGCATCGTTGACCGGTTTGAACCCATCCAGGTCGATAAACATCAGGGCAAAGCAACCGCCCTGCTCCTTCACCGCCTGAATGGCTTGCTGGATACGGTCGGCGAGCAACGTGCGATTGGGCAGGCCGGTGAGCATGTCGTGCAGGGCCAGGTGCGTCAGTTCCTGGTTGGCCAGGGTCAGGGAGTCGGCGAGTACGGCGGTGCGCGCCTCCAGGCGAGCGTCAAGCAACGATGTCAGCAACGCGATGATCAATACCGCCAGCGTGGTCACCAGCACCAGGTTGTCCAGGCCCTTGCCACTCAGGCCCGTCAGTGCGGCGCCGCAGAAGCTGTTGTCATCAAAGCGCGCGGCAGCCATGCCGGTGTAGTGCATGCCCACGATTGCAATGCCCATCACCACGGCTGCGCCACCGCGTGCCAGGCGTACGTAAGGCGTGCTGCGACGCAAGTTGAAGGCGATCCACAGCGCAGCGCCGGACGCGACGACCGCGATCAACAATGAAGCGCCGAACAGGGTCGGGTCGTAGTCGATGCCCGGCGTCATGCGCATCGCGGCCATGCCGGTGTAGTGCATGCTGCTGATGCCCGCGCCCATAATCAGCGCACCGAATGCCAGTTGCCACGCCGGCAGGCGTGGCTGGCTGACCAGCCATAAGGCAAAGCCGCTGGACAACACGGCGATCAGCAGGGACAGCGCGGTAATGCCCAGGTCAAACCCGAGGGCAAACGGCAGGCGCAAGGCCAACATGCCGATAAAGTGCATGGACCACACGCCTACGCCCATCGCCAATGCGCCGCCCGTCATCCACACATACACGGCGCGGCCCCGGGCGGTCGCAAGACGGCCGGCGAGGTCCAGCGCGGTGTAGGACGCCAGGATCGCGACGAACAGGGAAATCACGACCAAGGAGGGGGAATAGCTACCGATCAGCATGGAATTTCTCAGAACTGACGGGCCTGGAGCGCCCGTGCCAAGTGGCAAAGCGGGCGATTGTAGCGAGAATAATTATGGGCGCGTTGATTAATTATCATGGGGCCACTAGTGGCGTTTTGACGTCAATCTACTGGCTTAATATTGCGGTGCTCGGGGGTTGAAGTTGCGTCTGTATCGACGTCTTCGGGAGGGGGTTGCCCCCTCCCAGCTTCAGATGGCAGCAACGGACAGCTGCTCAATCACTCCTTGAACGCTACCTGCCCATCCCATCCACCGCCCAGCGCCGCAATCAACTGCACACTGGCCACCAACCGCGTCTGCAACAACGTCAGTACAGTCCGCTCATTGCTCAGGGCCGTAGCCTGCACCGTGACGACATCCAGATACGCAATCAACCCGGCCTTGTACTGATTCTGCGTCAACCGCAGCGATTCGCGCGCAGCTTCCAGCGCTTCATTGCTGACGACCGCCTCGTCCTCCAGCACCTTCAACTGCACCATGTAGTTTTCCACCTCGCGAAAACCATCCAGCACCGTCTGGCGATACTTGGCTACCGTCTCGTCATACGAGGCCACGCTGCGATCGACCTCCGCCGAACGCTGCCCACCGTCGAACAACGTCATCGCCAACTTCGGCCCCACCGACCAGAAGCGGTTCGGCAAGCTGATCCAGTCGGCGTAGGTGCTGCTGGAATAGCCGCCCGCCAGACTCAAGGTCAAATCCGGATAATAAGCCGCCTTGGCCACACCGATATTTGCGTTCGCAGCGATCACCGCGCGCTCAGCCGAGGCAATGTCCGGACGGCGCTCCAACAGTTGCGACGGCAGGCTCACGGGAATTTGCGGCAACGCTGGAATATCTTTGCTCACCGCCAGGTTGAAGTTGGCCGGTGCCTCGCCGATCAACACCGCGATGGCGTTTTCCAACTGAGCCCGCTGCCAGATCAAGTCGATCAGGCTGGCCTGAGTGGTCTTGAGCTGAGTTTGCGCCTGAGCGATCGCATCCTTGCCGGACACACCGGCGCGGTATTGGTTTTCGGTCATTTGCAGCGAACGCTGATACGTGTCCAGCGTGGCTTGCAACAACCGCGTCTGTTCATCCATGACACGCAGTTGCAAGTAGTCCTGCACCAGCTCCGATTGCTGGCTCAAGCGCATCGCCGCCAAATCCGCCGAGCTGGCCTCGGCCGTGGCTTCATTGGCTTCCAGACCGCGACGCAATTTGCCCCACACATCTGCTTCCCAACTCACGCCCAGTTGCGCGTTGAGGGTGTCGCGGATACCGCTGCTGGAACTGCTCAGGCTGGCGTTACTGCTGCCGGTGCCCTGGCTCGCGCGGGTTTTTCCGGCACTCAGGTCCACCGTTGGAAAGAACGCACCGCGCGCGCTGCGCACCTGGGCCTGGGCCTGACGGAAACGTGCTTCGGCCTGGGCCACGGTCTGGTTGGCGTTGTTCAGGCGCGTCACCAGGTCATTCAGCTGGCGGTCGCCGTACAGCTCCCACCAGGCGCCCCGCGCCAGCGAATCGCTGGGCGTGGCCTGGCTCCAGCCCTGGGCTTCTTTGAACTGCACCGGCTCGATGACATCCGGGCGTTTGTAGTCAGGCCCGATGGCGCAAGCGCTGAGCAATGCGCCGCACAGCAGGAAGCTGGCAACGCGCAAACCACGGGGCATGCTCATGGCCAATTGGGTCAAGGTTGAATCGCTCATAGCGCAGTGTCCAAGGCAGCATCGGTACGCACGCCGCGCCAGGCGTTGAAGCGATGGCGCGCGCGGTCAAGATAGAGGTAAACCACCGGGGTGGTGTAAAGGGTCAGGATCTGGCTGAACACCAGGCCACCGATAATCGTCAGGCCCAGCGGCTGGCGCATTTCCGCGCCGTCGCCGGAGCCGAGCAGCAATGGCAAGGCGCCGAGGATGGCGGCCAGTGTGGTCATCAGGATCGGGCGCAGGCGCAACAGGCAAGCACTGCGGATCGATTCCAACGGGCTCATGCCGTCATGGCGCTCCAGTTGCAGGGCCAGGTCGATCATCAGGATCGCGTTCTTCTTCACCACCCCGATCAACAGGAACAAGCCCAGCAGTGAGATCAGGCTGAACTCGCCGCCCAGCAGGTAGATCGAGAGCAACGCGCCGACACCGGCCGACGGCAAGGTCGAGAGGATGGTGAGCGGGTGAATGTAGCTTTCATACAGAATGCCCAACACCAGATAAACCGCCACCAGCGCGCCAAGGATCATGAACGGCTGGCCCTTCTGGGTCGCCGCAAACGCGTCGGCGGTGCCGGCCATCTTGGCGATCACGTCTTCGGGCAAACCGACCTTGGCAATCGCGCGCTCGATGGCAGCGGTGCCCTGCTCCACCGTTACCCCGGGCGACATATCAAACGCGATGTTTTCCGAGGCGAACTGGCCTTCATGGCTGACCCGGTCGTCGGCCAGACTGTTCTCGTAATGGGCAATGGTCGATAACGGCACCCGCGCACCGGTGGAGGTGATCACCTGCATCTGGTTCAGGGTGATCGGGTCCTGGGCGTATTTCGGGTTGACCTCCATCACCACCTGGTACTGGTTGAGGCTGTCGTAGATGGTGGAAATCTGCCGTTGGCTGTAGGCATTGTTCAGCACCGCCGTGACCATGCTCATGTCGATGCCCAAGCGCTTGGCCTGGTCACGGTCGACCACCAGCGTTACCTGCGCTGCACCACGGCCTTCACGGGCGTCGATGGCGGTCAGCTCCGGCAGCTCGCGCAACGCGGCGACCACTTTCGGGTACCACAGGCGCAACGCGGCCAGGTCACCACTTTGCAGGATGTAGGAATACTGCGCGCTGGTCTGGTCGCGACTGCCGCCAAATTGCAGGTCCTGGTCGGCCATCAGGAACAAGCGACCGCCCGGCACCAGCGGTACTTCCTTGCGAATACGCTCGATCACCGCCTGGGCCGAGATCTTGCGCTCGGCGATAGGCTTGAGGCGCACCAGCATCACCGCGTTGTTGGTGCCGTTGTTGCCGCCGATAAAGCCGGCCACGCTGAGCACCGCCGGGTCCTTGAGGACCGCCTTGCGAAAGGTCTCCATCTTCGGCTGCATCACGTTGAACGACAGCCCGTCGTCGCCACGCACAAAGCCGATCAACTGGCCGGTGTCCTGCTGCGGCATAAAGGTTTTCGGCACCACCACGTACAGCGCGATGTTCACGCCCACGGTAAGCAACAGGCTCAGCAGGGTCAGGCGTCGGTGACGCAGTACCCAGTCCAGGCTGGTGGCATACACCGCCACCATGCGCTCGTTGATCCTGTGGCTCCAGCGCTGCAAACCGCTCATATGCCCTTTGATGTGCGGTTTGAGCCAACGCGCGCAGAGCATCGGGGTCAAGGTCAGCGAGACGATCAGCGAGACGATGATCGCCGCCGACAAGGTGATGGAAAACTCTCGGAACAGGTTGGTGACGATACCGCCCATAAACAGGATGGACAGGAACACCGCCACCAGCGACACGTTCATCGACAACAAGGTAAAGCCGACTTCCTGCGCGCCCAGATACGCCGCCTTCATCGGCGGCACGCCGTCGTCGATATGCCGGGAAATGTTCTCCAGCACCACGATGGCATCGTCCACCACCAGGCCCGTGGCCAGAATCAGCGCCATCAGCGAAAAGTTGTTCAGCGAGAAGCCGAACAGGTACATCACCGCAAAGGTGCCCACCAACGACACCGGCACCGCCAGGGTCGGGATCAATGAAGCACGGAAATTGCCCAGGAACAGGTACACCACCAGCACCACCAGGGCCACGGCAATCAGCAAGGTCATCTCGGCTTCATGCAGGGTCGCGGTGATCACCGGGGAACGGTCCATGGCCAGGTTGAGCTTGACGCTGGACGGCAACACCGCCTGCAACGCCGGCAGCTGGGCCTTGATCTGCCGAACCGTCTCGATGATGTTGGCGCCGGACTGGCGGTTGATCACCAGCAGCACCGCCGAATCATTGTTGAAAAAGCCGCTGTTGTAGCGGTCTTCAACGCCGTCGCTGATTTTTGCCACGTCGCCCAGGCGCAAGGCCGCGCCGTTCTGGTAGCGAATCAGCAGCGGCTCGTAATCCTTGGCCTTTTCCAGTTGGTCGTTGGCCTGGATCTGCCAGTTGCGCTCGCTGTCTTCCAGCGAGCCCTTGGGCCGGCGCTGGTTGGCATTGGCAATGGTGTTGCGCACGTCGTCCAGGGCCACGCCGTACTGGTCGAGGGCCTTGGGTTCCAGCTCGATGCGCACCGCCGGCAGGGAGCTGCCGCCGATCTGCACTTCACCCACACCCGGCACCTGCGACAGGCTTTGCGAAAGAATGGTCGAGGCCAGGTCGTACAACTCGCCCTTTTGCAGCACGTCGGAGGTCAGCGACAGCACCATGATCGGCGCCTGGGACGGGTTGATCTTCTTGTAGGTCGGCATGCTGCGCATACCGCTGGGCAGCAGGTTGCGCGAAGCGTTGATGGCCGCCTGCACTTCGCGCGCCGCGCCGTTGATATCCCGGTCGGAGTCAAAGGCGAGGATTACCCGCGTCGAGCCCTGGCTCGACGAACTGCTCATGGTGGTGATGCCAGCAATCGCGCCGAACGAGCGCTCCAGCGGCGTGGCGACGGTGGACGCCATCACCTCGGGGCTGGCCCCGGGCAAACTGGCCGAGACCACGATCACCGGGAAGTCGATCTGCGGCAACGGCGACACCGGCAGCAAGTTGAAGCTGACGCCGCCGAGCAACATGATC
>Ga0153931_100077_pt1 | contig 43092 bp, 42 predicted proteins | sample TSNJ015MetaG_FD_104730 | JGI IMG/M metagenome (GOLD analysis project Ga0153931, IMG submission 104730) | Attine ant fungus gardens microbial communities from New Jersey, USA - TSNJ015 MetaG | ecosystem: Host-associated > Fungi > Mycelium > Unclassified | place: USA: New Jersey, Wharton State... | reverse complement strand
TCCGCAACTTGCACAACGCTACGGACAGCTTGAGGTGCTCAAAGGCATCTCGCTGACCGCCCGCGACGGCGATGTGATCTCGATCCTCGGTTCCTCCGGTTCCGGCAAGTCCACGTTCCTGCGTTGCATCAACCTGCTGGAAAACCCGCACCAGGGCCAGATTCTGGTGGCCGGTGAAGAACTCAAGCTCAAGCCCGCCAAGAATGGCGAACTGATTGCTGCCGACGGCAAACAGATCAACCGCCTGCGTTCCGAGATTGGTTTTGTATTTCAAAACTTTAATCTGTGGCCGCACATGAGCGTGCTCGACAACATCATCGAAGCCCCGCGCCGTGTGCTCGGCCAGAGCAAGGCCGAAGCCATCGAAGTCGCCGAAGCGCTGCTGGCCAAGGTCGGCATCGCCGACAAGCGCCACGCCTACCCGGCGCAATTGTCCGGTGGTCAGCAACAACGGGCCGCGATCGCCCGCACGCTGGCGATGCAGCCGAAGGTGATTCTGTTCGACGAACCCACCTCCGCCCTTGACCCGGAAATGGTTCAGGAAGTACTTAGTGTCATCCGCGCACTGGCCGAAGAAGGCCGCACCATGCTGTTGGTGACCCACGAGATGGGCTTTGCCCGTCAGGTCTCCAGCGAAGTGGTGTTCCTCCACCAGGGGCTGGTGGAAGAGCAAGGATCGCCTCAGCAGGTGTTCGACAACCCGCTTTCGGCGCGCTGCAAACAATTCATGTCCAGCAACCGCTAACGGAGCAACATGCATGCAGAATTTTAAAAAGGTCTTCCTGGCCGCCGCCGTCACCCTCGCGTTCAGCGCCGGTGCCATGGCCGAGACCCTGAAGATGGGCATCGAAGCGGCTTACCCGCCGTTCAACAACAAAGACGCCAGCGGCAACGTGGTCGGCTTCGACAAAGACATCGGTGACGCCCTGTGCGCCAAGATGAAAGTCGAGTGCACCGTGGTCACCTCCGACTGGGACGGCATCATCCCTGCGTTGAACGCGAAGAAGTTCGATTTCCTGATCTCCTCGCTGTCGATCACCGAAGAGCGCAAGGGCGCGGTGGACTTCACTGACCCGTACTACTCGAACAAGCTGCAGTTCATCGCGCCGAAAAACGTCGACTTCAAAACCGACAAGGACGCGCTCAAAGGCAAGATCATCGGTACTCAGCGTGCAACGCTGGCAGGCACCTGGCTCGAGGACACTTACGGTAGCGATATCGAAGTAAAACTCTACGACACCCAGGAAAACGCCTACCTGGACCTGACCTCCGGTCGTGTCGACGCGATCCTCGCCGACAAGTACGCCAACTACGACTGGCTGAAAACCGACGCCGGCAAGAACTACGAGTTCAAGGGCGACCCTGTCGTGGAAAGCGACAAGATCGGCATCGCCGTGCGTAAAGGCGATCCGCTGCGTGAGAAGCTGAACGCCGCGCTGAAGGAAATCGTCGCTGACGGTACCTACAAGAAGATCAACGACAAGTACTTCCCGTTCAGCATCTATTGATCTGACCTGCGGGACCGGCGCCGTGATCCGACGGCGCCGGCTCCCGGCCTTGCCTGCCGCGATTTGAAAAGAAATCCATGATTATCGACCTCTACGGATTCGGCCCGGCCCTCGCTGCCGGTGCGCTGATGACCGTCAAACTGGCGCTGACGGCCCTGTGCCTGGGACTGGTGCTCGGTTTGCTCGGCGCCTTGGCCAAGACTTCCCCGTACAAGCCGTTGCAATGGCTTGGCGGTACTTATTCGACTTTGGTGCGCGGTGTCCCGGAATTGCTCTGGGTGCTGTTGATCTACTTCGGTACGGTCAACCTGATGCGCAGCCTCGGTGAGTTCTTCGGCAACCCCGACCTGCAACTCAGCGCATTCGCCGCTGGCGTGATTGCGCTGGGCCTGTGCTTCGGCGCCTACGCCACAGAAGTGTTCCGCGGCGCGATCCTCGCCATTCCCAAGGGCCACCGTGAAGCCGGTGTGGCGCTGGGCCTGTCGAAATGGCGGATCTTCACCAAGCTGATCATGCCGCAGATGTGGCGCATCGCCCTGCCTGGTCTGGGCAACCTGTTCATGATCCTGATGAAAGACACCGCACTGGTGTCGGTGATCGGCCTGGAAGAAATCATGCGTCACGCACAGATCGGCGTGACCGTGTCGAAACAGCCATTCACCTTCTATCTGGTGGCCGCGGTCATGTATCTGGGCCTGACGGTGCTGGCGATGAGCGGCATGCACTTCCTGGAAAAACGCGCCGCTCGCGGCTTTGCGAGGAGCGCTTCATGAACTGGGAAGTGATCATCAAGTGGCTGCCGAAACTGGCGCAGGGCGCGACCCTGACCCTGGAACTGGTGGCGATTGCCGTGATTGCCGGCCTGCTGCTGGCCATTCCGCTGGGCATCGCCCGCTCCTCGAAGCTGTGGTACGTGCGCGCTTTGCCCTACGCCTACATCTTCTTTTTCCGTGGCACGCCGCTGCTGGTGCAACTGTTCCTCGTCTACTACGGCCTGGCGCAGTTCGATGCGGTGCGTAGCAGCGCACTGTGGCCGTACCTGCGCGATCCGTTCTGGTGTACCACCGCGACCATGACCCTGCACACCGCGGCGTACATTGCCGAGATCCTGCGCGGCGCGATCCAGGCCATTCCGCCGGGCGAAATCGAAGCGGCGCGGGCCCTGGGCATGTCCAAGCCCAAGGCGATGTTCTATATCATGTTGCCGCGTGCGGCGCGCATCGGCCTGCCGGCCTACAGCAATGAAGTGATCCTGATGCTCAAGGCCAGTGCGCTGGCGAGCACCGTGACCCTGCTGGAACTGACCGGCATGGCCCGCACGATCATTGCCCGCACCTACCTGCCGGTGGAAATCTTCTTCGCCGCCGGCGTGTTCTATCTGCTGATGTCCTACGTGCTGGTGCGCGGCTTCAAGCTGCTGGAGCGCTGGCTGCGCGTCGATGCCTGCCAAGGGCGTTGAAACTTCCCACGTGCTGACGGGCGAGGACCTACTCGCCCGTTTCACTGCGCTGGATGCTTTTTTAATTGAGCATCAGGCGCTGTGGAAACCTCGTCCGTTCACTCATCTTTCGCTTCCATGGGAAACCGCCTACCCCGAATTGGCTTCGTGGCTACGCGGACGATCGCTGGAAGATGCAGAGCTTGTGCATAACCACCCTGACGATCTCATCGATGCGCCAGAGCCGTTCGCGTCATTGGCGGCGTTGTCGGCTGCGCTGAGCGCAGTCGGAGAGTTGCCAAGACATGCGCTGGAAGCGGCAGGCCATCGATTGAATGTCGATGTGCCGGGGCGCAAGTGGCAGCAAATTGAAGCGTTCGCCAGCCGCTTGTCTTTCGCCTCTGCGCCAACACATTGGCTGGACTGGTGTTCCGGCAAGGGGCATTTGGGCCGGCGCCTGCTGGGCGCCGGGCAACAGCTGACCTGTGTTGAATACGATCCGGCGCTGGTCGCCAGCGGTCAGGCATTAAGTCAGCGCCATCATTTGCACGCCCTGCATGTCGAGCAGGATGTGCTGGCAGCAGACGCCACGACTGTTTTGAGCGCTCAACACACCCCGGTCGCCCTGCACGCCTGCGGCGACCTGCATGTGCGCCTGATGCAACTGGCGAGCGCTGCCGGATGTCAGCAGATGGCCATCGCCCCGTGCTGCTACAACCGGATCAATCGCAACGAGTACCAGGCCTTGTCCTGCGCCGGCATGCGATCCGCCCTACAACTCTCGCTCGAAGATCTGGCGCTGCCCATGAGCGAAACCGTCACCGCCGGCGCACGCGTCCGACGTCAGCGCGACACCTCGATGGCCCGGCGCCTGGCCTTCGACCTGCTGCAACGGCAACTGCGCGGCGTCGACGAATACCTGCCAACCCCGTCCCTGCCCAGCGTCTGGCTGGACAAACCCTTCGCCGCTTACTGCCGCGACCTGGCAGCGCTGAGAGAGTTATCCACAATCGGCACGCCGAACTGGCAGGCACTGGAAGCCGCCGGTTGGCAGCGGTTGGCCGAAGTTCGCAACCTGGAACTACTGCGCGGACTGTTCCGACGACCGTTGGAGCTTTGGCTGAACCTTGATCGAGCGATTTTCCTCGGTGAACAGGGGTATGTCGTACGCCTCGGCACCTTTTGCGACACCCCACTCACACCACGTAATTTCCTGCTACTGGCCGAACGCGCTTAAAATCTTTACAGCCTGTGGATAACTCTGTTGATGGTTTTCCAGTGGATCCAATATTCACGGCCGTTAGACCGCTTAAACAGCATTGGTCATTTTTTGTTCATATAGATAAAAAACCTGTAAAACAGGGATTTGCGCACAAAATGAGAACGTGTCCACAAAATCCCCTGCAACACTGCCGTCGCGTCGATCCGTTGTGCATAAGCTTCCAATCAAAACGACATAAACGGGTGAAATGGGTGCTTGAACGGTGCGGAAATCCTGCCCTCACGCTCAGTCTGGCTTGATCGCGTAGCACCTCGGTTTTGCGGCTAAAAACCCGGCGTCACCGCTCACGCCAAGCCTGATCCAGCGCCTGCGTAAAAATAGTCTGAATTCAGGGGTTTACAGAACCAACCCAATCGCTATAATCGTCGCCCACACGCCGGTATAGCTCAGTTGGTAGAGCAACTGACTTGTAATCAGTAGGTCCCGGGTTCGACTCCTGGTGCCGGCACCATACAAAACGAAGCCCCTGCAGAAATGCAGGGGCTTTGTTGTTTCTGGTACGTCCACATTGCCTGTCACAGCCGTGCACTCAAAATTCGTCGTTAATCTGGATGGCTCGTCGGGGAGGCAACTGCTTCTGCCGGTGCAGAGAGCGGTACCCCGGTGACACGTGCAGCCTTTCCGGCCTTCATTTGACGTACAGATTCCAGCAAGTTTTGCTGGAATTGCTCCAGTTCATTGAGCATCGCTGATTTCCTCCTTCAGTTGCTTAGGAAATAAGGGTCAGGAAATAAGGGTCAGACCACGTTTTGAGCTGAGACTGTGGTCTGACTCTATTTTTCCCCACCTTATTTTGCTCGTGTCACCACGGTGCTTAGGTTGGCGAAAACGCTTTGAGAAACCCTGGCCTTCCTTTGCTCTTCATTGGCCGCCGAGAGCGGCAGCAGCGTTGCGCACGAGGCCTGTCCAGCCTTCATCTGACGTACAGATTCCATCAAGTCTGAAATCGCTCTAGTTCATTTGCCATGCCTTTTCTTCGCCTTCAGCCATTTTCTCCAACGCTCGCTGGCTGAACTTATGCCGCTTGAACCGAAAGCGAAATCCGCCTTCCAAGTTGCTGCAACGCACGCTCAACATTCTCGATTTTGGAGTGATGCAGGAAATCTACCAGGCGATCGACCTGGGGCCGTTGTACGCCGAGACGACGTGCCAACTCGGCCTTGCTTAAACCTGACTCCAAAAGCGTATTCCACAGAGCAACCTTTGCTGCAGTCAGCGCAGGCAGACGCAATACAACGTCACTTGCCTGTTCTCCTGCCTGCCCGGTCGGAATCAACCGGCGATCATCAACGTATATCGAGAATGCCGTCTCGATTGCATCAATGGCGGTGTCCAACGCTTGCTCGAGGGTGTCGCCAACGGCGTGCATCTCAGGAATTTCTGCGCAGGACAACCAGACACTGTCCGGCTCTTCGTGAACTTCCAACGCATATTCGAACATCACGATTCCTCTCATGGGGTACAGCTGGGCCTCAATCCTTGAGGCCCAGCTGTTTGATTATCGATTTTCTCAACCCTTCGCCCATTTCCTTGGCTCCATGGTCGGGAAACACAGTTGATTTGCCATTCAAGGAAACCTTGAAGTGACTGCCCTTGCCGGTTTGAAACTCAACGCCTTGGGCTTTCAACCATCGCCGAAACTCGCTGTACTTCATGTGCATCACTCGCCGTTTCGGTAAAGCGAATGTGCAACATATTTGCTGCATTCGCAACATAAGTGTTGCACTACACAGAGATGGCAACGGCCACCACCTGGCCACGATTGCGCGTCCGTCCTCCGCAAGCTACCGTCAAACCCGTCGCTGCCAAATCAGCGACCGGGCCTGAGAACCCGCGTAAGATGCAGGCGCACCAGCGCCCCAAACCCATGATTACCGGCGCTTTTTTGCACCCGCATTCACGTGTAATGGCGGCTGTGCGTGGGAGACCTTCGGGTCTGCCGGATTCCTGTATCTCCGGTTTCTCAGCCTGCGCATAGCTGCCACCCTTTCGCCTGAGAACGAAAATGGCAGCTCTCATTTGATACAGGGAGTTTACAAATGAATGCCATCAATCCATCCGTAATCCGCCGCGCTGCCACATCGGTCAATTCACTCCACGCCTTAGATACAGGTGAAGCGAAATGACCAACTACCTCGATTTGAAAACACCAGGCTTTACGCACTTTTCCTTCCAGGCCAATCGAGCGCTGTTCCGCACCAATCGTGGTGTTCCAGTGATGGCCGCCCTCTCGCACGCCTCACACTTGCTTCACATCTCCAAGCTGCTGACCGCCGACTCTACAGTTTCTCGCGATCCTGACCTTCACGCTTATGCCTCCCGGTATCTGCAGGAGTTAAGCAAGGCGCTGATCGACGACGTGGTGAAAGTGCTGGATGCGCCAACAGCAAGCCATTGACGTAAACCGCCAAAAGAAAGCCCTCGCGGTATCGCGAGGGCTTTTTGCGTTTCAAACCTGACTGATCTCAAACACAAACGAAATCCTGCTCTGACTCGCACTCCACACATAACGCAAATGCTTACCCTGCTTCGGAATCGACACGGCCGGCGGCCGGAACGCGGCAACACATTCGTGGCCCGGCAGGCGAACGCTGTTGTAGAGCATCCCCCACGATTCAGACTCACGCAGTTGTCGGGCAAACGCCTGGGATGGGCCATAGGCGTCTGGATCGGGTTGATGCAAATCTGGAAAGTCGTGACGAACATCATGCAGCGGCTTAACCACGCGATTAACGTAAGTCCGCATGGTCAACTCAAGATCCGCTTCGTGGGTGGCCGCAAGAAAACGTTCCTGGTGATAGCAGGTTTCGGCGATGGCCGCGGCCTGGCTGCTGGCGGCGTAGTAGACGCCGAAGGTGCCATCGGTGAAGCGGCTGCTTTTGCCGATGTGGGTAAACGCCGCCATCACCGGGGTTGAACCGGGGCCGGAGAGCCGGTCTTCGGGGCGCACGCGGGCGAGGACGCCGGCCTGCTCGATCAGGCGATCATTGGTCAGCGCTTCCAGCGCGTAGGCGATTTCCAGGTCTTCGGGGTCGAGCACGTCTTCGAACAACGCAATCGGCGGGAAGCTGCTGTTGACGATCCGATAGGCCTTCGGCCATTGCGGATCGGCCAGTGGCGGGGCCTTCAACCGCGCACCCCGTCGAGGTAGCGGCGCACGTCGGCGATATCGACCACCCTCCCCGCCAGCATGTAATCCAGCGCGGTCCGGCCATTGAATGGCGCCGCCGTATTCGGGCTGCTGACCCACGTATAGGCGCGCTCGCGGCTATTGCTGAAGATGATGCTCAGCGCCTTATGAATGCCCATCAAGTACGAGATGCGCTCCAGCGTGTCATGCGGCAGGCGAATGTTCGGCGGCAAATGTTTGTACTTGTAGAACGTGGTGTTGCCGACGCCCCCCAACAGCGTGCGCTGCTGCTCGGCGTTGCAACCCCAGCGCTCCATGAGGTTGAAGAAAAACTTCAGCGCGACGCGCCCGGCTTCGGGGACGTCGAGTTGTTCACGCGGGGTGAGGGCTGGGGATGAGGTAGCCATGGTCGTCCTTCTTCGCTGTTCCGCAAGCTCAGCGTAGTACACATATGAATTTTTTCACTAACTCTATCCGCATACGAATAAAATCCTCAAAACCTCAGGTTGACACCTCAATGTTCCGTGGCAGAGAATCTGGCTCAAGAGCGCGAAACCGACTGCCTTCAGGTGGCAATAGTCGGCGTTAGGAACCCCGTTGATGACCTGAAAATCAGCGCTCGGGTGAGACCTCTTCTCCCCTGCTTGAGGGAGCACAATATCAAGCGACATTCATGTGAAGGGCAGCCTGAGAAGGCTGCCCTTTCTTGTTTGAGCTACCGGTAACGTCGATACAACAGTTCACCATGCCGATGCTTGTTCAGGCCCTTCTTGTCACAGTTCATGAAATTCCAGAGTAGGTTGCCACGCTCAACATGGATGACCACCAGCATCTGGTATCTCGCGTTGTAGGCGCCGATGAAGGAGAGTCGAAACGAGGCGTCATCGTAGGGGACCCGCCATATTTCTAACGGTTTCGTCAGGGTATCTCGCGCAAATTCGGTGAATCGCTCACGGGCATTCGGGCGCTTTTCCACCGTATGAAGCAAATGCTCATGCTTCACCAAAACCGGTCCATATGGCGTTTCGATCAGAACAGCATCAAGACCGTGAACAAGTCCAAAGCCTCTGGCGACTTGCTCCCACGCTGCATTAAGACTCGAGGCACCCGGAAGCTCTCTGACTGCAGAAATCAGGAGGCCGGGGTCGATATCGCGAATATCCGGTAAGCCCAGATCTTTCCAGGTTTTTTGATCGGGTAACGCCCTGCTCCCCTGCAAACTCATGGCATCGACTCGCTAGCTTCGCGGATGCCGGCATTGCCTGGAAATCCATGGCCTCGGACTAAAAGTCCCGAAAATAACTACCTGATATTTCAGCCACTTGTGCATTGGCGGTAAATCAGCTCGTTCGCTCTTTTCTATAGGAGGCTTCCGACAACGGTGCAAAACAGTGACGTTTCGGTGTGGGAAATACTCAAAAATGCAGTAGTCCCGGGGCATAAAAAAGTGCCCGACTCGTCCGAGCCGGGCACTTTTCTTGACCCCAATCACCCCCACGTCATCAAAAATCCCGATCCTGTGTCAGCTTCCAGCCATCGGCGGGGACATCAATTCGCTACTAAACCCGCGACAACTATGCTCAGGTGCTGGAATATAGCCAGCATATGACGCCGGATCGGCAGTCTCGTAAACAACAATACCCAGCCCACTTCAGAGGGCATTACCCATGGATAGCAGAACCTTACGCAACCTCATGCGCATCGTGCAGACCGGCTCGTTGTCGGCCGCAGCCGAGCATTCGTGCCTGACTGTGCAGGCCTTGGCCGCACAGTTGAACAAGGTCGAAGAGCAGTTCGGTTTCCGCTTGTTTCGTCGTTCCAACAAAGGGCTGACGCTGACGCCGCAAGGCACGGAGCTGACGCCCTACATCGACAAAGTGCTGATTGCCACGCGACAGATGGAAGAAAAGGTCGAGGCGCTCAAGGTGCCTGGCCAGCGCACATTGAAGGTTGCGTTGAACAACACGTTGTCGTCTGACTTCAACCGGCGAATGATCGGACGCCTGATCGAGGTGTTTCCCGATTACCAGATGGAATTCAGCTACGCCGAGTCGATGGAGAACCTGAGCAAGCTGAAAAATGAGGACTTTGACCTCGCGGTGCTGATCGGCCCGCAGCGTCCGGGTCTGCCGAGCATCGTCCTGCCGGATGTACAGGTGCAGGTGGTCGGTGCCCATTGCGGGCAGGAAAACGATCCACTGACGTTGCTGGGCAACAAGTTTCAGGTGCGTCCTGCGGAAGATTGTCCGTATTCCCACAGCTTCCTGCGTTTTCTCGACGCTGGTCTGGGCAATCACGAGAACGGTCAGCGCATGGTCTATTCCTGCAGCGAGACCCTGACGCTGTCGTTGATCACGCAGATGGACGCGGTCGGCATGGTGTCTCGTGAGGCCGCGCAAAAGAACGGCCTGACGATTTTCCCCGGTTTCGAGGATTTCCTCGAAGTGCGTCTGGCGGTGAACAATCCGAACCTGTCGGGCCAGGCCCTGAATGACGTGGTCGATCTGCCGCTACATGAACGAGCCGAGCGCAATGTACGCAGCCGTCCCAACCGCCACACTGAGAAAGAGGTTTTTGCTGAAATACGCACATAACAGCGTCGGAATGGCTGCATAAAATTCCGGGCGGTCGAGCTGTAGGTGCTGATCCTTGATCAACAAGGGAGTCAGGCTGATCGCAGCGACGATCGCCACCGGCAGGTATTCCAGCGCCCGCGCAACGAATGGCGGCCAGTGCTCGGTGTTGACTTGTAGTGGCAACGCGCGCGGCAGGAAAGTCACGGCCATCATCAGCGCCACCACCAGAATCAGGAACGTTTGGTCAGGCATACACCCACTCCGCAGCCCACAAACGTGGCGATGAATACGTTGAATGGCGAAGTACCGACCAGGCTCAGCGCGCCCATGCAGGCGACGGCAGCCGCTGCGGCGATGAGTTTGTTGCGGGTGTTGCACAGCGACACCAGCACGTAAAGCATCATCGCGGTCAGTGCGTAGTCGAGCTGATATTTGATCAGGTGCGATGCATATTGCGCGCAAACGGCGCCCAGCAATCCGCCCAGCACCCAGGAGGCGTGGCAGAACAGATTGAAGCCGATCAGGTAACGGATATTGACCGGCGCGCCGGTGCCCAGCTTGACGCTGTGAAACGCAAAAGACTCATCGGTCAGTCCACCCGCGTAAGCCCAGCGCTCCATGCGGCTGAGCCCCAGTGCGCGCAGGGCCTTGGCCATGTACACCGACATCAGCATGTGCCGCGCATTGATCAGGAACGTGGTCAGCACAATGGTAGTCAGCGAAGCACCACTGGAGATCAGCGCCAGCGCGGCGAATTGCGAAGCGCCGGCATAGACGAACAAGCACATCGCTACCGGCAGCCACATCGGCAGCCCGGCGTTGACCGCCATCAGCCCGAACACGAACGACACCGTGAAATAACCGGCCACCACCGGGCTGGCTTCGGCAAACGTGCGCGATGGCTGATGGGCGGCCATCAGCGGCGCACTGCCGGACGTTTCATTCATAGATCCCTCTCAAATGTCCGCTCGCCGTGGGGTTCGCAAAAACCCTGGGCAGTCCAGAATCGCTTGCCCGCGAGGTTAGCATCGTCGACGAACAGAAACATCCGTAATACACCGACCCGTTTCATGTCAGACGACGCCGCTTCCACCAGCCGCTGGCCGACGCCCTGGCTGCGATAGCGTGGGCTGACCGCCAGGTGGTTGATGGTGCCGCGGCTGCCGAGCATGCCGCCGAGCACCGCACCGACGATTTCGCCTTCGACGTCGAAGGCCAGATAGGCCGTGGTGGTCTTCTGGATCAATACACCGCGCAGGCATTTGGCGTCCTGCCACTCACAGAACGACACCTCGTCGAACTGGCGGAAGAAACGCTCCATGCGCTGCGCGTCCTTGGCGGTAGCGCGTCGCAGCACCACCGGCGTCGAGCACTCGACGCCATCGATTGGGGTGATCTGATTAGCGAACAATGTCGAAAGCGGTCCCGGGCCGCGAGAAGGAAATCGCCAGAATCTGCCGGTAAGCCATGGCATGCGTGTGGGTGTTGCGCGCCGGAGTCACGTAGTGGCGCATGTCGCGGTCAAGGAAGTACGTGGTGTCGAGTATTTCCTTGTAGGTAGTCGACGCCAGTTGATGCTCGTGCACATCGTACAAACGGCTTTCCGCGCCCTCGACGTTGTTGCGCCCCCAGAAGTGCACACCGCTGAACGGATAGCCGTCGCAGTGAATCCCTTCCGGAGTGATTTCCAGTTGCTTGCCGGGTTTGATCTCGATGCGGATCTGATGGATCTGGCACTGCCAGATTTCATCGTGCAGCTCTTCCGGCAACACGCTTTTGTACACTTCAAAATCGGTGTCGATCAGGCTGCGCATCACCGGCGAAGTAATCACCTCATCGGAGAAGTCCTGAAAGTGCCGCACAACACCACCCACGTAGGCGTTGTTCTCTTTCGACTGCACGTACGCGCGATGCTCGAGTTGCTTCAATTCACGTGTTTTCGGGTTGTACTCAAAGTCGCTGTAACGACGGTAACGCATGCCGGCTTCGGCCTGACCGTAGTAACTGTCTGGCTCCATGTTTTCCCAACTTTTGGTCAGTCTGACGAAGTCGGCAAAATGACCGTAGAGATTGAAGTCACCACCCTGGACGTTGACATATTTGTCGCGCCGTAGCGATTCGCCCACTTCTCTGTTCAAAACGATCATTACCAAATTCTCCGCTGCGTTGAGCGGCCTAATCTATTAGGTGGAGAATTTGCGTCCATGAGAAAGAATTTCAGGCATTTAAAGCCCAGTTTGAAACGGAGTTTGCAGCAGCGTAAAAACAACTTTTACATGACAAAAACACGGGTTTTTTACAGTTTCTATAGAAAAGAGGTCGAAAAAAAACCCCGAACCAGTCGGGGTTTTCTCATGTTTCTTACACCGGATCGTTCATCAGAAGATGTTGATCGGGTAGTCCACGAATACACGCAGCTCGTTGCCGCTGACGTTGTACTCGCTGGATTTCTGCGACACGCGCAGGATCGAGCTGCGTAACTTCACGCTCAGGTCTTTCGCCGGACCACTTTGTACGACGTATTTGATCTGGTTGAAGATTTCGCGCTCGGTACCACCCGTGGTGGTGGAGGTGGTGATGTTGTCGCCACGCACGTAAGCGAAGTTGTAGCTCAGACCCGGTACGCCGAAGGCACCGAAGTCCAAGCCGTAACCCAGCTGCCAGCTGCGCTCGTCTTCAGCGTTGAAGTCCGACCAGTAGGAGTTGGCCAGGTAGATGGTGTTGCCACCGTCACCGACACGACCTTGCTCTTTCTGATAGCCGCCGTAGGCGTAGCCCAGGTTGCTGTCGCCGGTGGAACGCTGGTGCGCCACGGTGAACGAGTGCGGGCCGGTGGCGAACGTCGCTGCCAGGCTCCAGATCTTGTTGTCGTCACCGGTAGCACCGCTCTGACGAACATAGGAGTCGTCGAGCTTGGTGCGGTAGCCGTTGAAGTCCAGGGTCAGGGACTGATCCTTGTCGATCGGGAACACGTAGTTGGCGTTCACGTACTGCTTCTTCAGCACGTCTTCAACGTCGGAAGCGTACAGCGCCGCCTTGAATTGTTCGGTGAACTGGTAGCTACCGCCCAATACGTTGATAGCCTTCAGACCACCGCTGTCACGACCTTCAGCGCTTTTGCGCGATTCGGCAGTGAAACGACCGGCGTCCAGTTGCAGGCCTTTGATCTCTTTGGAAGTGATCAAGGTACCGGTGTAGCTTTCCGGCAGCAGACGCGAGTTGTCGTAATTCAGCACCGGCAGGGCCGGCATCTGGTCGCCGTAGGTCAGCGTGGTATTGGACAGACGGAATTTGACCGCTGCGCCGCCCTTGGACAGGTCGTTGGCAGGTTTGCCGCTGTCGCCACGTTTGAAGAAGTCGATGCCGCCGGCACCGCTGCGATCTTCGCTACGCTCCAGGTTCAGGGCGTACAGGCCGAAGGCGTCAACACCCACACCGATGGTGCCTTGGGTGAAACCGGACGAGAACGTACCGATGGCCGCTTGGCCCCACTCAGACTTGTCTTTGTTGCCGTCTTTGTAATCACGATTGATGTAGGCATTGCGCAGCAGCACTTTCAGGCTGCTGTCTTCTACAAAACCCTTGGATTCGGCCTGGCCGTCAGCCATTGCCGAAGTGGCACTCAACATCCCCAGTGCGATCAGACTGATTCGCTTGTTCAACATTTTGTTTTCCTTATTACGGGTTGAAACGCGCTGTGTCGAACGGCTGAAACGGCGCTAATGCACTCTTTTTTCACCCCGAAAACAAAAAGGCCCGCCCACGGAGAAACCGTGGCGGGCCTGTTTATTATTTTGAGTCATGGCGGTTGGCCACAGGCGTTGGGCCGAATCGTAGCCGCGCCCTCAATAATGTGTCAATTTCAAGAATCGTCTTTAAATAGGTAAAAATCGTCTAAGAATCGTAAATTTTGCGATAGCGCATTGCTCGGAAATGCGCTTAACCAGTGAATCCAGCGCGATTACACGCAGCCGTCGAGACCGCATTGCGCGGGGGATTGCTCTGGCTCAACAGCGACAACCGCTTGCCCCAACCACTCGGCGAAAGCCTGCGGTTTGCCAAGCCATGGGCTGATGTCGAGCAAGGTGAATTGTCCGTCCTGCTCCAGTGCCAACGTTGGAAATCCCTGGCCGCCCAGCTGCGCCAACAGCGCGCGGCTGGCTTTTACATGCGCTGTCGTATCAATGGACTTAAACGCAGCCACAAAGGTGTCCTCGGCGTAACCCAACTCACTGGCGAGTTCGAACAGCACAGACTCATCGGCAATGCGCCGGCCTTCTACGTAATGCGCCGTTTGCAAACGTCCGAGCAGTTGCAGACCACGGCTGTCGATGGACTCTGCCGCCATCACCGCTGCGATCGGCGGCGTCGAATCGAAAATCGCCGAGTGATCGCGCAGCAGGCCTTCGAAATACGCCTCGCCAAATGGCTGCCCGGTGTATTCGGCAATGCGCCGGTCGTGGGGCATGACGTAATCGCGCAGTTGCGGCGAAACGCGCTGGCGATTCGCGCCGCTCATCATTCCACCCGCATGGGCAACGACCGGCAGCACTTGCTGCGCCGCTTGCACCAGCGGTTTGGCGCCGTAGCACCAGCCGCACAATGGGTCGTAGATGTAATGAAGGATCATGGGAGTACTCCGGCAACCAATCAGGAAAATTCGATCCCGGCAGACTATTCCCTCGTGTGTTGGCGAAAAACGTCGGAATGCCTTTCAGACTGTTTCGGTAATCGGTCAAATTGTTCAAAGGGTCGGCATGTATCGAGATCGACACAAATTGAAACAATCCAACGGGGGAACTTCTCAGGAATAAATTACGGGAGCAAATGCAAAGCATTACCATTTGCGCGTTTGAATTTCCCTACCCTTTCGGATGCGCTTTTCCATGCCTGCCCCGTTCCGCCTCACGCCCGTCACCCTTGGATTGTCTGCCTTTCTAACCAGCGGTTTTGCTTACTCCGCCACCGAACTGCCTGCCACCGCGATCAGCGCCGAAGAACAAGCCGAAGACCCGCGCGTCAAGATCAGCAGCACCGCGACCCGCACCTCCACCCCGGTGCGTTATGTGCCGCAGGCCATCGACTCGATCAAGACCTCGAACGTCGCCGACTACGGCACCAACGACATCGGCGACGCCCTGAGCGGCATCCCCAACGTCAGCAGCAGCGCCGACACCCGCTTCGACAGCCTGCGCATCCGCGGCTTCGACGCCAGCAACGACTTCTATCTGGACGGCATCCGCGACGACAGCCAGTACAAGCGCGACCTGCACAACATCGAACGGGTCGAAGTGCTCAAAGGCCCGGCGGCGGTACTTTACGGCCGTGGCAGCCAGGGCGGGATCGTCAACCGCGTGAGCAAGCTGCCCGAGTTCGGCCGTCGCTCGACCATCGAAGCGCAGGGCGGCAGCGAAGACCTGCGCAGCCTGTACGCCGACCTCAGCACCGACCCCAGCGAAAACCTCAGCCTGCGCCTGAACATGGGCAACATGGATGAAAACAGCTTCCGCGACGGCGTCAGTGGCAACCGCCAGCTGTTCGCGCCATCGATGAGCTGGCAATTGACCCCGGACCTCAACTGGCTCGTGCAATACGAATACAGTCGCTACAACCGCACCCCGGATCGCGGCATTCCAGGGGTGAATGGCAGACCGGCAGACGTTGGTCGCGACACCACCTACGGCAATGATCACGATTTCATCGACGACAAGGCGCAGTCCCTGCGCTCCAAACTCACGTACGAGATCAACGACAACTGGCAACTGCGCCAGACCCTCGGCGTGTTCAAGCTCGACAGCGATTTCGACAACACTTACCTGACCGGCTTCGACCCGAAAACCAACAAGGTCGCGCGCCAGCACTGGCAGCAGGATCTGACCACCCGCAACGTCTACAACAACCTCGAACTGGAAGGAGGTTTCGATACCTTTGGCCTGGAGCATCGCTTGTTGACCGGCGTCGAGATCGGCAGCCAGCGTCGCGATCCAAAGTTGTACAACGCCGCAACCGGCAAAACCCCGGGTGCGCAACCGGTGCCATCGCTTGACCTGTTCAATCCCAATCGCGAGCTCCGCCACAGCGGCAGCATGCAGGTGTTCAGCGACAGCCACACAGAAGTCGAAAGCCGCGCGGTTTACGTCCAGGATCAACTGCGCCTGAATGATCAATGGCAACTGCTGGCCGGCCTGCGCTACGACACCTTCGATATCGAGTCGACCAACAAGCTCAAGAACATCACTGAGGATCGCGACAGCCACAGCACCAGCCCGCGCGTCGGGATTGTCTGGACGCCGCTGCAGAATCATTCGTTCTACGCCTCGTGGTCGAAGACCTTCTCGCCGGTCGGCGGCGGCCTGATCGGCATCACCCCGGGCGCCGCCGGCAATAGCAACGACTTGAGTCCGGAGCTGACCAAACAGAAAGAAATCGGGGTGAAAAGCGACTGGCTGGATGATCGCTTGAGCACCACGCTGGCGGTCTACGACCTGGAACTCTACAACCGCCGCACCAGCGATCCGAACGATCCGACCCTGACCGTCATGACCGGCCTTCAGCGCTCACGCGGTGTCGAGCTGACCGCCACCGGCAAACTGGTCGGCAACTGGTACATGCGCGGCGGCGTCGGCGTGCAGGACACCACCATCGAGAAGGACAACAACGGCCTGGAAGGCAAGCGCGTCAACAACGTGGCCAAACACAACGGCAGCCTGTTCCTGACCTGGAAACCGGAAATGGGCTGGTACGGCGAAACCGGCCTGACCCTGGTCGGCCAGCGTTATGCCGACAACGCCAACACCACCGTGCTGCCGGGGTATGGCCGCTGGGATGCACTGGTCGGTTACCGCTTCAAGGACTGGGATTTGCGCGCAGCGCTGAACAACATCACTGACCGCGAGTATTACGCCTCGGCCACCAGCCAATATCAGATCCAGCCTGGCGCACCGCGCAGCGTGGTGATGACCGGTACCTACAGCTTCTGATTTCACACAAATCCTGTGGGAGGGGGCTTGCTCCCGAAGGCGTCGGATCAGGCAACATCATCGTCACTGACTTACCGCATTCGGGAGCAAGCCCCCTCCCACAGGCCCAATGTCCGCAGTGGTTTTTGTGTCGTGCATAAAAAAGCGCCGCCATCCCGGCAGCGCTTTTACCAATCCTTGTTGTTTTTCTTATCCTTGCATCACAGCCCATAACGCTTCCAGTTCGGCCTCGCTGAACAGGCCAGCGGGATAGCGCTCGATCATCATCCGGCGCGGATCAGGTTCCCTGATCTGACGCGTTCCATTGGATTTCAAAAAGTGCGCGACAATCTGGAGCGATTCGCCGTTTACGACCATGGGATGCAAATTCCGCTCGCTGACTACGTTCACTTCGGCGTTCATTTCAGCGCTCTCTCCCCGTTCGTGAGCGGCCAAGTTATCCAAGGTTTATGACAGAACTATTGAAGTCCCCCCTCTCCCTAGTGCGCTTTGTCCGATACAAGAGCTATGCCAAGGTTTCCGATTTGTCGACAAGCGGATACAAAGAAGCCCGCGGTCCAGTAAGGCCGCGGGCTTCTTTGCATGCACAGCGAGCTAATTGTTGCCTGGCTGATTTATGAATCAACTCAAGCTGTTACGTCTCAACTCACTCTTTGTGCGGCGCTGGCTGCTGTTGGGTAAGGCAGTGAATATTGCCACCGCCCAGTAACAGTTCACGACCCGGCACCATCACCACTTCGTGCTGCGGGAACAGCTTCTGCAGAATTTCTCGTGCAGGGGCATCCATCGGATCGTCGAAGCTCGGCGCGATGATGCCGCCGTTGACGATCAGGAAGTTCACGTAGGAACCGGCCAGACGCACAGAAGGATTGCGCTCCTGGGTACCGTCGACCGGATCGACGCCCGCGCACTCTTCTTCGGTGGCATACAGCGGCCCCGGGATCGGCATCTTGTGCACCGTGAACGGGCGGCCCTTGGCGTCGGTGCTGCTTTGCAGCACGTTCATCGCGGCTTGGCAGCGCGGGTAGTTCGGATCCTGCGGATCGTCGGTCCACGCCAGCAGCACTTCGCCCGGGCGCACGTAGCAGCAGAAGTTATCCACATGGCCGTCGGTTTCGTCGTTGAACAGGCCATCCGGCAGCCAGATGATCTTATCCACAGACAGATTGTCGCGAAGCACCGCTTCGATCTCTTCGCGGCTCAGGTGCGGGTTGCGATTGTGGTTGAGCAGGCACTCTTCGGTGGTGATCAGCGTGCCTTCGCCGTCGACGTGAATCGAGCCGCCTTCCAGCACAAAACCTTCGGTGCGATAACGCGGGCTGCGCTCGATTTCGAGGATCTTGCCGCCGACCTGCGAATCACGGTTCCACGGCGAGTACAGACCGCCTTCAAAGCCGCCCCAGGCGTTGAAGTCCCAGTTCACACCGCGCACTTCACCGCTGTTATTGATGACGAAAGTCGGGCCGCTGTCGCGCACCCAGGCGTCATCGCTGGACATCTCGACCACACGGATATTCGGCACGTCGAGGCGCGCACGGGCGTTTTCGTACTGGCCAGCGGAAACCGCGACGGTCACTGGTTCAAACCGGGCGATGGCCTTGGCCACGGCGGCATGCGCAGCTTGTGCCGGCTTGCCACCCAGGCGCCAGTTGTCCGGGCGCTCGGGCCAGATCATCCAGGTCTGAGTCTGCGGCGCCCACTCGGCCGGCATGTAGAAGCCATCGTCACGTGGGGTACTTTTCAAAGTGGTCATCGGATCAGGACTCCTGGGAACCGTCGAAGGGTTGCAAAGCAATGGCGACTTTATAACCGATAAATATCGTATTTTAAATGCTTTAAAATGACGCTCGTCTAAAAAAAACAGTTAAATACCGATACAAATCGAATTAGCACTGAACCCATGTGGGAGCGGGCTTGCTCGCGAAGGCGGCACATCCGTCGATATCACCTTTGAATGAAAAACCGCATTCGCGAGCAAGCCCGCTCCCACAAAAGCAGCGTTTACAGACCTTCTTCGAGTACCCGATCCAGCATGTCGACAAAGAAGTCCACACTGCGCCGCGAGGTGACCATCGGCGGTTTGATCTTGAGAATATTCAGGTCATCCCCGGTCGGTTGCATGAAGATCCCCAGCTCGCGCAGGCGATCGCACAACAACGTGGTCTCCTCGGTGGCCGGCTCCAGCGTCTGGCGGTTGCGGATCAGTTCCACCCCCAGATAGAACCCGGAACCATGTACCGCACCCACCAGCGGATGTTTATCGATCAGCGCTTCCAGCCGCGCCTTGAAGTGACCGCCGACCACCTGGGCGTTTTCCCAGAGCTTTTCTTCTTCCATGACATCCAGGACTGCCATGCCGATCTGACAGCTCACCGGGCTGCCACCGGCCGACGAGAAGAAATAGCCTTCGGCCTCCAGCGCCTCGGCGATTTCCCGACGCGCAATCACCGCGCCGAGCGGCTGGCCGTTGCCCATGCCCTTGGCCATGGTGATGATGTCCGGCACCACGCCCTGCTCTTCAAAGCCCCAGAAAAAGTGGCCCATGCGCCCGTAACCGACCTGCACTTCGTCGGCGATGCACACCCCGCCCTGCGCACGTACCAGCGCATAGACCTGTTTCAGATAACCGGGCGGCAGGGAAATCCCGCCGGCATTGCCGTAAACCGGTTCGCAGATGAACCCGGCCAGTTGGCGCTTCTGCGCGGCGATATGCGCCAGTTGCGCTTCGACGCTGCGCACATAGTCCGGCGCAGAATCCAAGCCACGGAACTCACCGCGATAGATATTCGGCGCGGTCACCGGGTGCACCCAGTCCGGACGGCTTTCCAGCGCACGCGGGTTGTCGGCGATGGATGTCGATACCGCATCGGCGCCGACCGTCCAGCCGTGATAGGCCTCGAGCACGCTGAGCATGTCGCGCCCGCCGCTGTAGGCCCACGCCAGACGGATCGCCAGGTCGTTGGCCTCGCTGCCGCTGTTGACCAGAAACACCCGGTCCATGCCGTCCGGCGCCAGTTTCAGCAAGCGTTCGGAAAACTCCGCCACGGCGGCATAGTTGAAGCGCGAGTTGGTGTTGAGCAGCGACCACTGTCGCGCCGCCACCTGAGCCATGCGCGGATGACCATGACCGAGCACCGCGACGTTGTTGAGCATGTCGAGGTAGGAGCGGCCCTGCATGTCGATCAGGTGATTGCGCCAGCCGCGCTCGATGCGCGGCGGGTCGACGTAATAATGTTTTTGCGTGCGGGCGAAACTCGCGTCGCGCCGTTCGAGCAAGGTTTTGCCGTCCAGCTCCGGTTCGGCATCGCAGGCCAGGCCCAGCAGCGTTGCTGGCGAAGGACACAAGGCCTGCCACGCGGCAGCGCGCGAAGGGCTGCAGAACCATGGCGCATCCAGCGATGCCACACGACTCAACTGCACAAGCAACGGACCGCTGACTGCACCCAGCACCTGCCCTTTGACCAACGCCGCGCCGCTGTGCAGCGAAGCATTCACACCGCGCAAACGCACGCTGAGTTGCGGCCCGTCGAGTTGCAGCACACCGTCCGCCGCGTGGTGCAGCACACCGGCAAACGGCGCTTCCACGGTCGCGCCCTGTGGCACGCGCAGTTCAACGTGCAGCGGGAAGGTCTCCGGCTCTACCGCGCTGTTCACTCGCGTCTGCGACAAACGGTATTGCCCATAACGACTCGCCGCCAGGCCATGCGCGGCAGCGGCTTCAGTCAGCAGCCGTTGATCGATCCCCTCCTGCTCCCAGTTGCCCGCTTCGAAATGCGGACTGAGGACGCCAAGATCTATCAGCGCAAACTCGCGCCCGACCAGCTCTGGCAACAGCGGAGCGAAGCCTTCACTGTCAATGGCCGGCAGCGGCTGGCCGACCGCCGTGAGGATCACCGCTTCCATCAGCGCCAGCGGCACAGACGTGGCCACGTGGAAAATTTCCCATTCGTGGCCAAGGTTATCGCGGCTGTAGGTGTTGCCCGGATCGATGCTGACCTGCTGCTCGCCACTGAGTACCAGCACCGCTGCGCGGGCCACGATCAATGGCCACAACGCCAACAGCTCTGCATGTTGCAACGGATTGACTGCGTGATAGGCCTGCACTGCCGGCAGAATCACCAACGGATCACCGCCAGCATGGTGCAGCAGCGCCGCGCACGTTACCGACAGATCGGTAATGCGCCAGGTGCGCACCAGATCACCGAAGTCGATCACGCCCTGCAATTGCCAGTGACGTTTGGCATCGCGTTGCCAGACCACGTTATCGTCGGTGATGTCCATGTGGATCGCCTGCACCGGCAGCTTGTCCAGCAGCGGCTGCAAGCGACGTTCGGCCTGTTCGGCAGCGTCAGCAATCAGTGCGCGCTGGCCTTCATTCTTGATCACCGGCAGCAGATGCTTGATCAGCGCACTGGCGTGACGCGCATCCCACTGCAGCGTGCGCTGAAGGCCTGGGTGATCGAAGCCGGCCAGGGCCAGATCCATCTCGCCACACAGTTGACCGAAACCGGCCACCACGTCGTGGCCCAAGTGATCAAGATGAGTCAGCGACTGACCCTCGATGTAGTCCAGCAAACGCACGTGCACTGGCTCGCCGTCGGCCTCCAGCGATAACAGATCCGCGCCGTTACTGGCCGGGATCACTCTGGGCACGTGCACCGAAGAGTGCTCGGCAAGGTACTTGAGGCCAGAATGCTGAGCCTGCAACTCCACAAGTGCATAGTCGCCGCGGCAGATTTTCAGGACAAACCGCCCACGCTCAGTGTCGACCCGATAATTCAGATCCTGCTGACTGCCCAGTGCCTGTAACGTGCCACTGAGGCCGTAATGCTCCGCCAACCACTGCCGGGCCTGCGCTTCAGAAACCTGCGGGCTGGGCAAACTGGCGCGATGAATCAACGTGGCGAGCGGCATGGAACGACCCCTGAAATTTTATTAGGCGCCTATATCGCCATTGCTACCGTGGATGCGCAACCCCCGATCCGTGTTATTCAAGCACTCGCATCCGCCAGCGCTTTGCGCAAGAATGTCGGCCATTCACACCTATCTGGAAAAACCTCATGAATGTAATCACCACCGATCTGCCCGGTGTTCTGATCATCGAACCCAAGGTATTTGGTGACGAGCGCGGCTTCTTCTACGAGAGTTTCAACGCCAAGGCGTTCCAGGAAGCGACCGGTCTGGACACCCAATTCGTTCAGGACAACCATTCGCGCTCGCAGAAAGGTGTGCTGCGTGGCCTGCATTACCAACTGCAAAATACCCAAGGCAAACTGGTCCGGGTAACGGCCGGTGAAGTGCTGGATGTGGCCGTGGACATCCGTCGCAGCTCGCCGCACTTCGGCAAATGGGTTGCCGTACGCCTGTCGGCTGAAAACCACCGTCAACTGTGGGTTCCGGAAGGTTTCGCCCATGGTTTCGTGGTGCTGAGCGAGTTCGCCGAGTTCCTCTACAAGACCACCAACTACTACGATCCATCGTCCGAGCGCAGCATTCGCTGGGACGACCCCGCTCTGGGCATCGACTGGCAGCTTGATGAAGCACCGAAGCTGTCGGCCAAGGATCAGTCCGGCGCGCTGCTCAAGGACGCTGACGTCTTCGCCTGAGCCTAGGCATAATGCGCCTGTCACCACAGGCGCATCCGGCTCATGAAACCTACCCTTCCCCGCAGACCTCGCTGGCGCAGCCTCGCCCTGCTGGCGCTGTGTCTGGCGCCGCTTCTATGGCCGCTGGAACATCTGGCCGAGCGCTATTACCGCAGTGAACTGGCCGGGCAAAACCGCCAGACCCTCGACCTCTACGTTGCCAACCTGCTCGGTACCCTGCACCGCTATGAAGTGCTGCCGCAGATCCTCGGCGACCTGCCGGCCCTGCGCGCCGTACTCGGCGCACCGGACGACGGCGTCACCCAGGGCAATGCCAACCGCCTGCTGAAAAACATCGCGGCGCAGACCGGCGCCGAAGTCATGTACCTGATGGACACCAGCGGCCAGACCCTGGCGGCGTCGAACTGGGACAAGCACGACAGTTTCGTCGGACGCAATTTCTCTTTCCGCCCGTACTTCAGTGAAGCCATGGCCGGACGCCTCGGACGTTTCTTCGGCCTCGGTACCACCTCGGCCAAGCGCGGTTATTTCTTCGCGGCGGCAGTGCGCAACGGAGAGAAAATAATCGGGGTGCTAGTGATCAAGGTTGACCTCGACCACACCGAAAGCCTGTGGGGCAAAACCCCGGAACAACTGCTGGTGACCGACCATAACGGCGTGGTGATTCTCACCTCGCGCCCGGAATGGCGCTTCCGCTCGACCCGCCCCCTGAGCGAGCCCGAGCGCTTGGCGATCACCGCCATCCAGCCCTATCCGACGCGTGAGCCGCGCCCGCTGAACCTCAGCCCCAATGCCTGGCTGACGCAAACCGTGAACATCGCCGAAACCGGCTGGAGCGTCAGTATCCTCGCCCCGCGTACACTGATCGACCGTCCGGTGCGCACCGTGGTGGCGATCGGTGGCGCCACACTGTTGGTGGTGATGCTGTTGCTGGGGCTGATGATGCAACGCCGTCGGCATTACCTGGAGCGCATCGCTTTCGAAGCCAAGGCCCGTCGTGAACTGGAAGGCCGGGTGGCTGAACGGACCAGCGATCTCGAAGGCCTCAACCGCCGTCTCAAGCAGGAAGTGCTGGAGCGCGAACAGGCCCAGCAGGAACTGGTGCGCGCCCAGGACGATCTGGTCCAGGCCGGAAAACTATCGGCGCTCGGAACCATGTCGGCGAGTATCAGCCATGAACTCAATCAGCCGCTGGCGGCGATTCGCAGCTACGCCGAAAACGCCGAAGTGTTGCTCGATCATCAGCGCACCGACGATGCTCGCGGCAACCTCAAACTGATCAGCGAACTCACCGGGCGCATGGCTTCGATCATCGCCCACCTGCGGGCCTTCGCCCGCCGCGATCGCCATGCCCCGGAAAGCGTGGCCCTGCAACCGGCGCTGGACGATGCGCTGGCGTTGCTGGCCAAACGGCGCCGCAGCATGGAAGTCGAGCTGATCCGCGACCTGCCGGCCGCCACCCTGTGGGTCGAGGCCGGGGAAACCCGGCTGCGTCAGGTGCTCGGCAACTTGTTGGCCAACGCGCTCGATGCGCTGACCGAAAAAGGCCCGCCGCGCAAACTGTGGCTGAGTGCCGAATCCACCGCCGAGGGCGTCAACCTGTACATTCGCGACAACGGTCCGGGGTTCTGCATGGAAGCCCTCGGTCGCGCCAGCGAGCCCTTCTACACCACCAAGACCCGCACCCAGGGCCTTGGCCTGGGGCTGGCCATCTGTGAAACCCTGATGCGCGCCTTCGGTGGCGAACTGTCGTTCGCCAACCACAAGCAAGGTGGCGCCTTGATCACCCTGCGGCTGCGCGCCGGCGCGCCCGGGGTCAGCCTGCAACCGTCCGAGGATCGAAGTGCATGACCATCGACAATCGCATTCAGGTGGTGTTGATCGACGACGATCCGCACCTGCGTCAGGCCCTCGGCCAGACCCTGGACCTGGCCGGGCTGAAAATCCTCCCGCTGTCCGAAGCCAAAGGTCTGGCCGGGCAACTGGAGCGTGACTGGCCCGGTGTGGTGGTCAGCGACATCCGCATGCCGGGCATGGACGGCCTGGAGCTGTTGAGCGAATTGCATGCTCAGGACCCGGAGCTGCCGGTGCTGCTGATCACCGGCCACGGCGATGTGCCGCTGGCGGTGCAGGCGATGCGTGCCGGCGCCTATGACTTTCTGGAGAAACCGTTCGCCAGCGATGCGCTGCTCGACAGCGTGCGCCGTGCCCTGGCCCTGCGCCGGCTGGTGCTGGACAACCGCAGCCTGCGCCTGGCCCTGAGCGATCGCAACGAACTGAGCGCGCGACTGGTCGGCCACTCGGCGCCGATGCTGCGCCTGCGCGAGCAGATCGGCGCGCTGGCGGCGACCAAGGCTGACGTGCTGATTCTCGGTGAAACCGGCGCCGGTAAAGAAGTCGTGGCCCGTGCGCTGCACGACTTGTCGAGCCGGCGCAATGGCCCATTCGTGGCGATCAACGCCGGGGCACTGGCCGAATCGGTGGTCGAAAGCGAACTGTTCGGGCATGAGCCGGGCGCGTTCACCGGCGCGCAGAAACGCCGCATCGGCAAGTTCGAATTCGCCAACGGCGGCACGCTGTTCCTCGATGAAATCGAAAGCATGAGCATGGACGTGCAGGTGAAATTGCTGCGCATGCTGCAAGAGCGCGTGGTCGAACGTCTGGGTGGCAATCAGTTGATCCCGTTGGACATCCGGGTCATCGCCGCGACCAAGGAAGACCTGCGTCAGGCCGCCGATCAAGGGCGTTTTCGCGCCGACTTGTACTACCGACTGAACGTCGCCCCCCTACGCATTCCGCCGCTGCGCGAACGCGGCGAGGACGCGCTGGTGCTGTTCCAGCATTACGCCGATGAAGCCAGCGCCCGCCACGGTTTGCCGCCTCATGAACTGCAACCGGCGCAACGCGCCTTGCTGCTGCGCCACACCTGGCCGGGCAACGTGCGCGAACTGCAGAACGCTGCCGAGCGTTTCGCCCTCGGTCTGGAACTGGCGTTGGATAACAGTGGAAGCGAAGGCGGCGGCAGCACGGTGGAAGTCATCAGTGGCGGGCTCAGCGAGCAAGTGGAAAACTTCGAGAAATCGTTGATTGCCGCCGAGCTGGCGCGCTCGCACAGTTCGGTACGCAGCCTCGCCGAAGCCCTGGGCATTCCGCGCAAGACCCTGCACGACAAACTGCGCAAGCACGGCTTGAATTTTGCCGACAGTAGCGCCCATGGAGACGAAGCCGAATGAGTCGCGACAGTCGCTATCTGGAATCGGTGCTGCATCACGACATTCCCCTGACCCGGGAAATGGGCCTCAAGGTTCTCGCCTGGCACGAGCAGCAGTTAAGCCTGCACTTGCCGCTGGAGCCGAACGTCAATCACAAGAGCACCATGTTCGGCGGCAGTCTCTACTGCGGCGCGGTATTGGCAGGATGGGGCTGGCTGCATCTGCGCCTGAAGGAAGAAGGCATCGAGGACGGGCACATCGTGATTCAGGAAGGGCAGATCAGCTATCCGCTGCCCGTGACCGGTGATGCCACGGCGATTTGTCCGCCACCGGAAGCGGCGGTCTGGAAGAAATTTCTGGCGATGTATCAGCGTTATGGACGGGCGCGATTGACGCTCAATACACGGATCGTCAACGCCGGGAGTGAAGAGGATGCGGTGACGTTCAGCGGGCAGTACGTTTTGCACCGCTGAACGTCAACAGCCCCTCACCCTAACCCTCTCCCGGAGGGAGAAGGGACTGACCGAGGCGTCTTGCGTCAGGCATCGACCTGAAAGATCGGCAGCGATTATGGATTCAGTAGAACTGGCTCAAGTCGGTGAACCTCACCAGCATCCCCCAATCGGCCCCCTCTCCCTCCGGGAGAGGGCTGGAGTGAGGGGAATCGAGAATCCACCCACTTACCCCCGAGCCAGTTCCAGCAATCTGGACCGCCAAGCCGCCTTTGCCGGCAGCGCCAGAAAGAACTCATTGAGCAGCGACTCCCGCGCCGGATAACAGAACGCTTCGCCCTGCAGATCCACCACCTCACCGCCCGCACCTTCGAGCACACCCTGCGCTGCCGCGGTATCCCACTGCGAAGTCGGCGCCAGTCGCGGATAGCAATCCGCTGCCCCTTCGGCCAACAGACAGAACTTCAACGAACTGCCGATATTCGCCAGTTGCAGCTCGCCCAGGCTGGCGCTCAAACCAGCGAGCAGACGCTCCTGCTCCGTACTGGAATGCCGACGGCTCGCCACCACGGTGAACGCTTCACCAGCGGCGAGTACGTCACGCACCTGAATCGCCACCGGCGAGCCACCTTTATCCCCACGCCACGCGCCAAGACCAGCACCGCCGACATAGAAACGCCCATTGGTTGGCATCGACACCACGCCAAACACCACCCGACCGTTTTCGATCAGCGCGATGTTGACGGTGAATTCTTCACTGCCACTGATGAACTCCTTGGTGCCATCCAGTGGATCCACCAACCACCAGCGCTGCCACCCGGCACGCACGCTCTGCGGGATGTCGGCATCTTCTTCGGACAGAATCGGAATACTGGAGTCGAGCGCGGTCAGCCCAGCAACGATCACATGGTGCGCAGCGATGTCCGCCGCCGTCACCGGTGAGTCATCGGACTTGGCGGTGACCGCCACATCAGCGCGCCAGAACGGCAGGATCGCCTCGCCGGCCTGCAATGCCAGCTCAACCACTGGCGCCATCAACGGATGGGGAAAACTCATCGACATCTCACTCATGACTGAAAAAACCCGCGCTGCGTCAGCAGATCACGCGCCAGATACAACGCCGCCAAGGCACGGCCTTCGGTAAATTGCGGGTTCTGCGCCAGCGCCGCCAGTTCACTCAGGTTGACCTTGTCGACACGCATCGGCTCGGGTTCGTCGCCCTCCAGACGCTCCTCGTAAAGGTCGGTGGCCAGCACCACCTGGATCTTCTGGCTCATGTAACCGGGCGACAGTGACAACTCGGTCAGATGTTCCAGCTGGCGCGCGCCGTAACCGGCCTCTTCCTTGAGCTCCCGCTCAGCGGCTGCCAGCACATCCTCGCCCGGCTCGATCAGACCTTTGGGCAGGGACAGTTCGTACTCGTCAGTACCACCGCAGTATTCCTCGACCAGCACCGCGTGTTCGCTATCGAGCATTGCCACAATCATCACCGCGCCATAGCCCGCGCCTTTGCCGACCAGACGCTCGTAGGTGCGTTCCACGCCATTGGAAAAACGCAGCTTCAGTTCTTCGACGCAGAACAGACGACTGGTGGCGACGATCTCGCGGGCGAGTACAGTGGGTTTCTGGCGCATGCAAAGCTCCTTGGCGTGAACGCGCTACTATAACGCGGCTTTCCCGATTGTTTGTGTCGGATATCTTTCTACCGCTCGAGACGTTGCCATGCCTTCTTTACCGTGGTCTGACATCGATACCGTCCTGCTGGACATGGACGGTACGCTGCTGGATCTGCACTTCGACAACCATTTCTGGCTGGAACACCTGCCGCAACGCTACGCCGAATTGCACGGTGTGAGCCGGGCCATGGCCGACATGGAATTGCAGCCGCTGTTCGAGCGCCATGCCGGGCAACTGCAGTGGTACTGCCTGGATTTCTGGAGTGCCGAACTCAAGCTCTCGGTGCGTGAACTGAAACTGGAAACCGCGCACCTGATCGCGCTGCGCCCGGATGCCGATACCTTTCTGCACGCGCTAAAACAGGCCGGCAAGCGGGTGATCATGATCACCAACGCCCACCGGGACTCGCTGTCGCTGAAACTGGAACGGATCGAACTGGCGCCGTATTTCGAACGGCTGATCAGCTCCCACGATTACGGTTTCCCCAAGGAGAACCCGCAGTTCTGGGATGCCTTGCAGGCGGATATCGCTTTTGATCCGGCGCGCAGTCTGTTCATCGATGACACCTTGCCGATCCTGCGTAGTGCGCGGGATTTCGGTGTGGCACATCTGCTGGCGGTGAAAGAGCCGGACAGCCGCAAGGGACCGAAGGACACGGCCGAGTTTGCGGCGGTCGAGGACTACCGCGATTTGATTCGGGGACTCTAGCAACACCACTGTGGCGAGGGAGCTTGCTCCCGATGGGCCGCGAAGCGGCCCCAAATGTTCACGACTGCTGCGCAGCCGAACGGGAGCAAGCTCCCTCGCCACAGCGTGGTTATTACTTCGGAATACGGAGCTTCTGCCCTGGATAAATCTTGTTCACATCCTTGAGCATCGGTTTGTTGGCGTCGAAGATTTTCTGGTACTGGTTGGCGTTGCCGTAAACCCGCAGGGAGATCGCACTGAGCGTGTCACCTGCCTTCACCTCGACAAATTCCGCAGCCACCACTACCGGCCCCGTAACGGTAATCTGGTCATCAACACTGCCAACCCCGGCAATATTGCCCAGAGCCAGGAGAATTTTTTCTTTCTCTTCCTGACTCGCGACTTCACCCTTAACCGTGACCTTGTCGCCATCCACCGTCGCCTGAACATTTGGATCGCCCAGACCGACCTTGTCGATATGTTCCTTCAACTGCTCGCTGGCATTGGCATTGCCCGGGGTCAGCAGGTCGATCAGCTTTTCACCGGCCTCTTTCACAAAGCTCAACAGACTCATAGCGCACACTCCTTGATTTGGGTTCCAGACGTCCAAGCCTAGACCACACCAGACCAGCCCGGTTCCGGGCCGACCAATGACCCGACAGCCGCTTGATCGACGCCATCTATCAATAGATCGACAGTACCGATTAGACGCGACAAGTTGCCGCGCCTAGTCTTAGCGTTGATCAATCCGTCGGTGATGCCATGAACGCCAAGCGCCCAACTTGCGCGGCGCCTGCACTCGAAACGCCCGCGCCCGCCGCCAGCCAGACCTACAGCTACAGCGATCTGCCCCTTGTGGAATCGGCCAGCACCGCGCTCGCCGAGGAAGTTGCGTTGGCGATCGCCTACAACGGCATCAGTCAGGCGGTGATGCTGGTGACGCCGACGGATCTGGAAGATTTCATCGTCGGTTTCAGCCTCGGCAGCGGCATCATCGAAGACGCCAGCGACATTTATGACCTGCAACTGACCGGCGCCGGCTCGGCGCAATACGCGCAAGTGACCATCGCCAACCGCGCGTTCTGGAACCTCAAGCAACAGCGCCGACAACTGGCCGGCACCAGCGGCTGCGGCCTGTGTGGCGTTGAAGCCGTCGAGCAAGCCTTGCCCGATCTGCAAGTTCTGCCCGGCGCACCGCTGCCGCCAGCCGTGTGGCTCGACGGTCTGCGCCAGCGCATCGGGGCTTTCCAGCCCCTCGGCCAGCATTGTGGCGCGGTACACGCGGCGGTGTTCATGAACGCCAGTGGTGAACTGTTGCTGGGCCGTGAAGACATCGGCCGGCACAACGCCCTCGACAAACTGATCGGCGGCCTGATCCGCCAGAAGATTTCCACAGAAGGCGGTCTGGCGATTGTCACCAGCCGTTGCAGTCTCGAATTGATCCAGAAAGTTTTACGCGCCGGCATCCAGACTCTGGTCAGCCTGTCCGCGCCCACGGGCCTTGCCGTGCAATGGGCCCGTCGCCACAACCTCAATCTCATCCACCTGCCGCAGAAGAATGCGCCGCGGGTCTACAGCCCAGCGATGGAGAATCAAGCGTGAGCCAACATCATCAAGCCGACCAGAAACCTGTCCCGCGCTACAAACCTTACAAAGGTGCAGCCGGCGGCTGGGGTGCGCTGATCAGCGTGGCCCAAGCCTGGTTGACCAGCGACAACGCGTTGAAAAACCTGCGCATGATGCTCAAGACCAACCAGAACGGCGGCTTCGACTGCCCGGGTTGCGCCTGGGGCGACTCGCCGGAAAGCGGCATGGTCAAGTTCTGCGAGAACGGCGCCAAAGCGGTGAACTGGGAAGCGACCAAGCGTCGGGTGGACAGCAAGTTCTTCGCCAAACACAGCGTGACCTCGTTGCTGGAGCAAAGCGACTACTGGCTCGAGTATCAGGGTCGCCTGACCGAGCCGATGGTCTACGACGCCGAGACCGACCGCTACAAGCCCATCGCCTGGGACGATGCCTTCGCCTTGATCGGCAAACACCTGCAAGCACTGTCGAGCCCCGACCAGGCCGAGTTCTACACCTCGGGCCGTGCCAGCAACGAAGCGGCGTATCTCTATCAGCTGTTCGTGCGCGCCTACGGCACCAACAACTTCCCGGACTGCTCGAACATGTGCCACGAGGCCAGCGGTGTGGCGTTGGCCCAGAGTGTTGGCGTCGGCAAAGGCACCGTGACCTTCGACGACTTCGAACATGCCGACGCGATTTTCGTCTGGGGCCAGAACCCCGGCACCAACCACCCACGGATGCTCGAACCGTTGCGTGAAGCGGTGAAGCGCGGCGCGCAAGTGGTGTGCATCAACCCGCTCAAGGAGCGTGGTCTGGAACGCTTCCAGCACCCGCAGCACCCGATCGAAATGCTCACCAACGGCGACAAGCCGACCAACACCGCGTATTTCCGTCCGGCATTGGGCGGCGACATGGCGGTGCTGCGCGGTATGGCCAAATTCCTCCTGCAATGGGAGCGCGATGCGCAGAAGGCCGGCACGCCGGCAGTGTTCGATCATGACTTCCTCAATGCGCACAGCGCCAACGTGCTGGAGTATCTGGGCGTGGTCGATGACACGCCGTGGGAGCAGATCGTCGCGCAGTCCGGACTGACTCTGGTGGAGATCGAGCAAGCGGCGCGCATGTACGCCAAAGGCAAGAACGTCATCATGTGCTGGGCGATGGGTATCACTCAGCATCGCCATTCGGTGCCGACCATTCAGGAAATCGCCAACCTGATGTTGCTGCGCGGCAACGTCGGCAAGCCGGGCGCCGGCCTGTGTCCGGTGCGCGGTCACAGTAACGTGCAGGGCGACCGCACCATGGGCATCAACGAGCGTCCGCCGGTGGCGTTCCTCGATTCCCTTGAGCGGCGTTTCCAGTTCAAGGTGCCGCGTGAAAACGGGCACAACGTGGTCGAGGCGATCCATGCGATGGCCGAAGGCCGCGCCAAGGTCTTCATCGGTCTGGGCGGCAACTTTGCCCAGGCCACGCCGGACAGCCCGCGCACCTTCGCGGCGCTGAGCAATTGCGACCTGACCGTGCAGATCAGCACCAAGCTCAACCGCAGCCACCTGGCCCACGGTAAAGATGCACTGATCCTGCCGTGCCTGGGCCGCACCGACATCGATATCCAGAGCGAAGGCCCGCAAGCGGTCACCGTGGAAGACTCGTTCAGCATGGTTCACGCGTCCAACGGCCAGTTGCAGCCGCTGTCGAACCAGATGCGCTCGGAACCGGCGATCATCGCCGGCATCGCCGCCGCCACGCTGGGCAGCAAACCGGTGGACTGGAACTGGCTGGTGGCCGATTACCGGCGCATCCGCGACCTGATCGCCGATACCATTCCGGGCTTCAAGGACTTCAACGAGAAGGTCAAGAACCCGGGCGGTTTCTACCTCGGCAACAGCGCTGGCGCGCGCAAGTGGAACACCCCTTCGGGCCGCGCCAATTTCCGCGCGAACCTGTTGCCAAAAGATCTGGTGCACGAGCGCACCCGCGCCACCGGACAACTGCCAGACCTGATCCTGCAATCAATGCGCTCCCACGATCAGTACAACACCACGATCTATGGCCTCGACGACCGTTATCGCGGGGTCAAGGGCCAGCGCGATGTGTTGTTCGCCAACGAGGCCGACATCATTCGTCTGGGCTTCCGCCCGGGACAGAAGGCCGACATCGTGTCGATCTGGGACGATGGCCGTGAGCGTCGGGTGAAGGGTTTTACCTTGCTGGCGTTTGATATTCCGGCGGGTCAGGCAGCGGCTTACTACCCGGAAGTGAATCCGCTGGTGCCGCTGGAAAGCACCGGGGATGGCAGCCATACGCCGACATCGAAGTTCATTGCGATTCGCCTTGAAGCGGCGAGTGAGACGGGGTTGATCATGGCCAAGTCCGCGTAATGCGGTGCCTGGACTGACCCCTTCGCGAGCAAGCCTGCTCCCACATTTGAAATGCATTTCAATGTGGGAGCGGGCTTGCTCGCGAAAGCGGTGGCTCATTCAACAAAATCCTTTGTACCCTGCACCTTTCAAACGCCCACAAAAAAGGCCGCTTTTTCACAAAAGCGGCCTGTCCGAAGTAGCTAAAGACCGGCAAAAATCGCTTAAGTTCCGCATAAAAAACAGTAACTTGCATAATTGTATACAAGTCGTGTTATTCGTCGGAATTCGATTGTCAGCCTTGTTACACCACTTCAGGATCGCGCCGTCATCCCTTTGAGGCTCCTCTATGAAGTTCTCCTCGATTCTCTTGTTGTCCCTTGGCCTGGTCAGTGGTTTTGCATCTGCTGGAGGCACCACCGAAGCAGGTGTGGGCGGCGCATTGGGCGGGGTTCTTGGCTCGGTCGTCGGTCAGTCTTTAGGCGGCAGCACAGGTTCAACCATTGGCGCAGCCCTGGGCGGCGCGGGTGGTAGCGCGGTCGGCGCCAACAAACACAGCCGTGGCGAAGCGGCCATTGGCGGTGCGTTGGGCGCAGCCGGCGGTAACGTGGTTGGCCGCAGCATGGGCGGCACCACCGGCAGCCTGATCGGCGCCGCAGCAGGTGGCGGTGCCGGTGGCGCGCTGGGCAATTACATGGGCAACAAGAGCAATGAAGACGATCGTCGTTACGATCGTGGTCGCGACGACCGTCGCTACTACCGCGACGACCACCGCGGTCGCGGCCATGCCTACGGCCATCGCAAGCATCATCGGTATTACAACCACCGCTGATTGCCAAGCCTTGCGGGCAACGGATCAAAAGATCGCAGCCTGCGGCCGTTCCTACAGTCGAACCCTGTAGGAGCTGCCGCAGGCTGCGATCTTTTTGCGTTTAGCAAACCAGCAAACGCTCCAGCGCCTGGCGCAACTGGCCGGGAATCGGCACCGGTTGATTGCTCGCCCGATCCACAAACACATGGACGAAACGTCCCGCCGCGCACGCCTCGCTTTCGCCAGCCTTGAACACCGCCAGTTCATATTGCACCGAACTGTTGCCCAGCTTGCCGACCCGCAGACCGATCTCGATCTGATCCGGGAACGCGATCGAGGCGAAGTAATCGCAAGATGAACTCACGACGAATCCCACTACCTCGCCATCGTGGATATCCAGGCCACCGACCTGAATCAAATAAGTGTTCACCGCGGTATCGAAAAAGCTGTAGTAGGTAACGTTGTTGATGTGTCCATAAGCATCGTTGTCGTGCCAGCGGGTGGTGATCGGCTGGAAATGCGGGTAATCGGTGCGTTGTGGCATGGTGCTGGACATCGGTGTCGATTCCTTGAGTTTCTGCCCAGTCTAAAGGTAAAAACCTTTTCCTCGCGCCGCCAACTCGCCAATCAGTGGCGCCGGCCGCCATTGATCGCCCTGTCGCGTCTTCAGCGCCAGCAAGCGCTTGTGAATGTCTGCCAGCCCCTGATCGTCCGCCCAGGCCATCGGGCCGCCTCTGTCCGCCGGGAAACCGTAGCCATTGAGGTACACCAGATCGATGTCATGGGCCGATCCGGCAATGCCTTCCTGCAGAATTTTCGCGCCCTCGTTGACCAGCGCCAGAAGACACCGCTCGAGGATTTCCTCGGACCCAATCTCCCGGCGCTGAAAGCCGAGGCCTTCGCTGACGCTCAATATCAGCGCATCGACCTCGGGATCATGTTCGGCCTGACGACTGCCCGGCTCATAATGGTAATAACCGTTGCCGGATTTCTGCCCGAAGCGGCCCAACTCGCACAAGCGGTTGTCGACCTGAACCTCCGGCGCATCCTGGCCCTTGCCGGCCAATTCGCGCGCACGCCATTCCAGATCAATGCCGACCACGTCGTACATGCGGAACGGCCCCATCGCGAAACCGAAGCCCTGCAACGCCGCATCGACCTGCTGTGGATAAGCGCCTTCGAGCAGCATCTTGCGCGCCTCCAACACGTACGGATGCAACATGCGATTGCCGATAAACCCGTGGCAATTACCCGATATCACACTGACCTTGCCCATACGTTTGCCGAGCGCCAGTGCCGCTTCCAGCACGGCCGGAGAAGTCTGCGCCCCGCGAACGATTTCCAGCAGCTTCATGATGTGCGCCGGGCTGAAGAAATGCAGGCCGAGTACTTGCGACGGACGCTTTGTTACAGCGGCAATCGCGTCGATATCCAGCGCCGATGTGTTGCTCGCCAACAACGCCGCAGGCTTGAGCACGCTGTCCAGTTCACGAAAGATCTTCTGCTTGAGCTCAAGATTTTCGTACACCGCTTCAATCACCAGATCGACATTACGGATCGCCGCATAATCCGCCGCTGCACGAACTCGGCCGATCCGCGCATCCGCTTCGGCCTGATCAATCCGGCCCTGGCGCACGTTGTGAGCATAAGTGTCGGCCACCGTGCCCAACGCCTGTTCAAGCATCTGTGGATTGTTATCAACCCACTGCACGGCAATGCCGGCATTCGCCAGGCACATGACGATGCCACGGCCCATGGTGCCCGCGCCGATCACGGCAGCTTGCTGAATATCGAACGATGTCTGGCTCATGTTGTTCTCTTGTTGGCGATCCGAAGACAGCCTTCACCATAGTCAGGCACCGGGCATTTTTGAAGTTTATTACCGTGATGAGCGACATTCAGCGCATGGATGAGGCCGTCAGGGCACCGCACTTCCCCTGTGGGAGCGGGCTTGCTCGCGAAAACGGAGTGTCATGCATGGATATTTCAACTGACATGACGCCTTCGCGAGCAAGCCCGCTCCCACAGGGTTTGTACTTACTCGGGCAGATGATTGTCAGCCCAACTGCGGACTTGCGCGTACGGATACTCCTCCAGCGCCGCATACCCCGAGATCGTTCGCGCCTTTAACCTGGTAAACAACGGCACACTGATCCCGCACAGAAACCGCGTCAGGCGCTCCGCCGTCGGCACACTGCCGGTGTGCTGTTCGTGCCTGTGGATAAAATCACCGCACAGCGCTGCGAAGTTTTTATCCACAAGCGCTGGCAACTCGGGAGGGGCCGGAAGCCGCGCAACATCACCGTGGCACACCGAACAGTGACCGCAATGTTCGGGCGCATTGTGGTCGCCGAAGTATTCGGCCAGGCGATAACCCAGGCAGCGCTCAGTGCCGAACAGTTCGAGCATGGCGTGAATCCGCGCGATTTCAGTCTGCTCATGCCGGGTGAAACAGGCATGCAACTCAGCGCTCAATACAGCGCTGTCGAAATCACTGTGCAGCACGTTGTAGACCTCGGTCATCTGCTTGCTTTCAAGCTCGACCCAGCCCTTCTCCTGAAAATAATCCAGCGCCTTCACCACCCGATTGCGCTCAGCTGAATACTGCGTGTACATCGCCTCGAAATTCACCGTCGCCCAGGTGCGTGCACGGCTGGAGGTCTGGATGATGGCCGCGACAAAATCCCTGCGCTCTCCTTCGAAACGCTCAAGCAACGCTTCCGGCTCCAGCAGGTATTTGAAACGGTACTCGGCGTAATAGGCATAACGCGGAGCAATCAGGCCGCGCAGCTCCATTTGCACCAACAACGTCTTCAGCGGCAGCGTGCGAATGTTGCTCTGATCCGCCAACGGCCCGAGCAGAAATTCCCACTGCCCTTCAGGTGCGGCAGCCTGCATTTCCTCCAGCACACAACGAATCCCCTCGCGCTCCGGGGTATCGCCGTAGACGAAGTTTTCCAGCACGTTGAGGCTGTCGCGGTTGGCCAACACCAGACAATCCGATGGCTGCCCGTCCCGCCCGGCGCGACCGATTTCCTGACTGTAGTTCTCGATGGATTTCGGCAGGTCGAAATGCACTACGTTGCGGATGTCGCTCTTGTCGATGCCCATGCCGAACGCAATGGTCGCGACAATGCAATTGGACTGCCCGGCCATGAAGCGCTTCTGAATCGCCTCGCGCTGATCGTTGGGCAACCCGGCGTGATAAGCCTCGGCCTGAATGCCGTTGCGCCCCAGATGTTCAGCGATGTGCTCGGCGGTTTTCTGCAACGTGACGTAGACGATGCTCGGCTGGCCCGGACGCTCGCTCATCCACTCCACCAGACGTCGGCGTTTGTCCTGGCCGCGCACCGGCTCCACCAGCAGATTGAGATTGGGTCGATAGAAACCGGTGGTCACCACATCCGCTTCGGCGATGGCGAATTTGGTCTGCATGTCGGCGATGACCTTCGGCGTCGCCGTGGCGGTCAGCAGCAGCGTTTGCGGGATGTTGAACTGGCGTTGATAGTCCGGCAGTTTCAGGTAGTCGGGGCGGAAGTTGTGGCCCCATTCCGAGATGCAGTGCGCCTCGTCAATCACCAGCAGCGAGATCGGCACCTGCTGCAAAAAGTTGCGAAACCGCTCGTTCTTCAGGCGCTCCACCGAGATCATCAGGATCTTCAATTCACCCGAACGGGCGCGGGCCATCACATCATTGGCGTCATCGCGGCTTTGTGCCGAATCGATGCTGCCGGCACTGATGCCGTGACGCTTGAGGAATGCCAGTTGATCCTGCATCAACGCCAACAGTGGCGAGACCACCAGGGTCAGATGTGGCAGCAACAGTGCCGGTACTTGATAGCACAGCGACTTGCCGGACCCGGTGGGAAAAATCGCTGCCGCCGAGCGCCCGGCCAATACCGCGCTGATCGCGGCTTCCTGCCCGGGTCGAAACTGTGGATAACCGAAAACCTGTTCCAGGGTGTTGTGCATGCGCTGTCACTCCGTTGACCGCTGTGATGCCAACAGCCTAGCGGGCGATCGCAGCGAGTCGAGAAAAGGCCGGGGGTCAATTCAATACGGGATGATACAGCCAATGGCGCAAACACCTCGGTCCCCTGTGGGAGCGAACCCGTTCGCGAAGAGGCCCTGCCGAACAACACCAAAACAAACCATTCAGGGCCGCAAAACCGCCACTCGCAGTTGCTCGTTCAACATCTGCTCATGCACGCCCTGGCTCTTGCTTGCCCACAACGCATGAGCCGGGCTGATGTCACCCGTGAAGGCCGCCGCCAACTGCCGCAGTTCCGCGACACTGCGCACGCGCGGGCAGAATGGCTGTCCGTCACAGTCCTGACTGGCGTTGCGATAGGTACTCAGCAAACGCTCCCACCACCCATCACGCACCTGTCTGATCGACTTGAGCTGCACATGCGGCACACCCAGCCGCTGCTCAAGCCCTGCCTCGTCCAGCGCTTCGCTGGCGAGCAGGGCTTTACCGAACATCAACACCTCGGCACGCGAGGCGGTATCGATACTGGTCTGGCTGGAGAGCGCATCGGGCCAACCGGTGCGTTCAAGGTCGGCAAACATCCAGCCGTTACCGACGTCCGACGCCAGGGCCAAACGGCAACCACTGGCCCACAGCAATAAAATCGAGGCCAAACGTAGCCACTGCATACCTAATTCCCTTTAAGTGCGTATCGGACGCTTGGAAACGCCCTACAGATTCTGGCGCGCACCATACATAGATCTGCCAAGAAACGCCTGTGAATCCTGTGGGAAATTTCTGCGCTAGGGGTTTCACCTCGAAAAAGCCGCAAAACCTTGTAGGGCATATGCCCGATCCTCGGAAAAACCCCTACGAACTCTGTCCATCGCGGCGCTCTTGTGAGTGCTCGCCACGCACTTCTATAGTGGCCGGCGCGACTGACCACTGAATCAGCCCCGCCCAAGTGCCTTTGTAAAGGACAAGCCTGACCATGATTACCCGCTATCGCCCCTTGAAGACTTGCTACAACGAAAATCCCGTATTGGTCATCGATACTCACTCCAGCCATCGCGATCTGCTTGATGCCGCTGACCAGCGACTGCGTGCCGCCAGCGATCTGCTGGAAACCCTTTACTGTTTATGTTTCAAACAGGCCGACGTGAAAGATATACCTAACATCGTCAATGCTCTTTATTTATTAGTGCAGGACGGCTGTGACTTGCTCGAAGTAGCAAAACATAAACCCCAACAACCAGACCCACACTGAAAACAACTAAAATCCAGAAACAACAGAATGCTTTAATAAACAACCAGAATAGAACTAAGTTGTTGACTCTTACTTTCACCGAGAGCAACACAATGACTGTTTTAACTATCTTTTTTTGCGGCACTGGCTCCAATAAATTCGACGTCGCCCACGAAAATTTCTGGAACGGCGAACTGATTTCCACCTTGGCTGCCAATCATACGGGTTACGAGTTTGCCGAGTGGATCGTGGTCGATGGCCCCGGCAGCGGCAACATGCAGGCCGACGATCTATTCACCAAGACCAAGGAATACGGCATGAGCGGCACCTTGTTCGGCAAGGGCTGGGAAGAAAACGTGTTGCACGCGCTCAATATCATCAAGGGCAAGTGCGACTGGCAACGCGAGCAACTGACTGAAGCCGAATACAATCGCCTGAAGGCTGCCGGCATTCCGATTGAAGATGTAAAAGCCGAGGGTTCGTGGTTTTGGCGCAAATATAATTACGGTAATCGCAGCATTACCCAGCAGCAATTACAGGAAGGAATCATCAAAACCCACCGCAAGGATGGTGTTATTCCTACTCAAGTCAATCTCGTCGGTTGGAGCCGGGGCGGTATCAGTTGCCATATGTTGGCCAATGCAATGTTCAAGGACAGTCTGCTGAAAAACATCCCGGTCAATATCTTTGCGCTTGATCCCGTGCCAGGCATTGGTAACTTTCAGGAAGAGCGCGTCAAACTCGCGGCCAATGTCAAAGAGTATGTAGCGTTCTATGCTCGTGACGAACGCTCCAAAGGTTTCAGCTGCGTCATCCCACAGACCGCTACCGGCACTAAAACCTACATCTATCCTATGGCTGGCCGCCACGCCACCATGGCCGGCAATGCCACCAGCAGCGGCGGCGTCCCGACCGGCGCCAGTGATCTGAAAACGCTGTCCGAGCCCGGACGCATCGTGCGCCACCTCGCTGAAACCTGCCTAAAACGCTGGGGCGTACGACTGCAAAAAACGTTGAATCTGACCCAGGCTGATCTGGAAAACCTCACCAACGGCATCGCACGCGATGAAGCCAAATACAAATTGATGCACAGACTTTCCTACACCTACTTCACCGAGCTGGATCAAGGCGAACGCTACGTTTCGCTGGGCAGCAAAGGTGTACCGTTCACCAGCGTGAAGGGCGAGATCTACAAGCCGGCGACCGGCCTGGCAACCAGCTTGCTGGATATTTCGGCGTATCAGCATTTACGTTGAAAAACGAAGAAAGACCGGTAGGAACGTCCGATGAGATCTTCATCCCGTTCCTACAGGCCAAGACTCTTTGTCGCCTATCGCGGCTTGAGGGCACCTATCTATAGTCGTGACTGTCGCTGGCAAATCAGCGGCTCGGGCTTGGTCACCCGGTGGGACACATAAATGCGTCCGTTGTATGCTGCCGGCAATTCAAATGTCTGCACGCTTAATGGTGGCTGTGTTTGGGACGCCTTTGAGCGTGCCGGACTTGTGTGTTCCTTCGGTTGACCAACCCGAACACAGTTCGCCTCCCATCGCTTGGTCACGGTGGGATGAATCCTCACGACATTTGGAATACACACTATGAAAGCATGGACCCCGCTTCCCCTCGATCGCTACCGCTCACTCGAATCCAACCTCACCGACACCAAGCCCCTGATCATCGACACAACGGCCAACCCGCAAGACATCCTCGAATGCGCCGTCCAGCGCCTGCGCGCCTCCAGCGACCTGCTGAAAACCCTCTACTGCCTCAGCTTCAAACAAGCCGACGTCGAAGACATCCCCCACATCACCCACGCCCTGTTTCTGCTTACGCAGGATGGCTGTGACCTGCTGCAGGTCGCGCAGCAGCAGATGCTCGGCTGGAAAGCACCGGCCTGAGATTGACAATGTTCGGATCGCTCTGCCGCCTCACCTGAGAGCGATCAATAAAAACGTGATCAAACATTGGAGCAACCATGAGCGAGTTTTTTGATGCACTGATGGAAAGCGTTCAGGAAATGGACGAGATCTTGCACGCGCAGCGCTGCAACTCGCCCCTTGCTCCGAAAATATCTGAAAAGAACACGCTGACTTTCCAGCAGAAACAAGCCTATTACGACAAGGTATACCGCTCGAATTATCTCGCCAGTTTACGCATTGAAGGCTTTGAAACGGTGCCTGCCGATGCGGCTGAATCATTGCCTGTTCGGCAGCAAATCCCTGATCGATACCGTCACAACACTAGCTGACCCCAGAGAGTGATCTGCGGCGCTTAAGTGGCATTATTCTGGCTGTTTAAATAAAAAAAATCTTGAATAATGGCAGTTAACAGGAGCCGTTATTGCCGACTCCACGCCTAGAGGCAACCTTCTACTTAAGTGCTATTATTCTGGCAGTTAAGGAAAAAAAATGAAGGAATACTGCCACATGGCCAAGAAAACAGCGCCACTTCTGCCCGCCTCCGCTCGACTGCTGTCCGAATTTGGCGAACGGCTGAAGCTGGCTCGTCTGCGCCGCAAGCTGACGGCAAAGCAGGTCGCTGAACGGTCAGGCATGTCGCTGACCACCTTGCGCAATCTGGAGTCAGGCGAATCAGGAGTAACCATCGGCGCTTATCTGTCGGTCATGCAGGTGCTGGGCCTGGAAAAGGATCTGAATCAGCTTGCCGCGACCGATGAAATGGGCCGACAGCTACAGGATGCTCAGTTAATGCCTGCATCAAGATCCCCAATCAAAAAGCCACAGCGAGTACGCGGAGTCAGCGCGTTAAAAAAAGCTGCATCCGATCACAGCGAGACTTCAAGCGTCATCGATGCCGCTACTACAACAAAACTTCCGGACGATTTTCCAATCAACACGCACACTCTCTCCAATCTGTTGAAGAAGAAAAAGCCAGGCTCCACGACAGGTGAAAAATGACGCTGATCGCTGTTTATGCAGATTGGGAATCGTTGAACGGCCCCAGGCGTCTCGGCTTCCTGCATGCCCGTAAGACACGCAATACCAACGTATTCGAGTTTGAATACGATCCCGTAGCGCTGGCCGACCCCGAGTTAAGCTTCACACAGCTGGACCCACGAATCGGACTTTTTCAAGGACGTCAGTTTCCTGGTCAACATCAGACTCGTTTTGGCGTCTTCGCTGACTCAAGCCCTGATCGTTGGGGCCAACTGCTAATGAAGCGGCGCCTGGAGAGGGATATCCGCGACGGTTTGATTCCCAAGGGCAGCAAGCTATTCGAGTCTGACTATCTCCTTGGCGTGCATGACCAGTTCCGCGTCGGCGCCATCCGCTACAAGCTCCACGACGAGGGTAATTTTCTCGACGAACGCGATGGCGTTGCTGCCCCACCCTTTGTTGAATTGCGTGCGCTGGAACAGGCGAGTCTGGCCTTGGAAAACGACACGGACAACACCGCACTCAATGGCCGCGAATGGCTAAGAATGCTCATCGCGCCGGGCGGCTCACTGGGCGGCGCCAGACCAAAAGCCAGTGTGGTCGACGAGCATGGCCAACTGTGGATCGCCAAGTTTCCGAGTACGCGAGACGACTACGATGTAGGTGGCTGGGAAATGCTGGTGAACGCCTTGGCGGTCAACTGCGGGCTACGTGTCGCAACCGGCATGGCACGACGTTACGCGAGCGACCACCACTGTTTTCTGGTCAAACGCTTCGACCGAACCGAACGCGGTGGGCGCCACCACTTCGCCTCAGCCATGACCCTGACCAACCGCACCGACGGCGACGACGCTTCAACAGGCGCCAGCTACCTTGAGTTGGCGGAAGTACTCATGGAACACGGTTCGGAGCCCAATGCAGACCTTCGCGAGTTATGGTCGAGAATCGTCTTCAACATCCTGGTATCCAACACCGACGACCACCTGCGTAATCACGGATTTATTCTGGATCCCGGTCGGGGATGGCGCTTGTCGGCAGCGTATGACATGAACCCCGTAGCGCATGCAGATGGGTTGAAGCTGAACATCACTGATGCTGACAACGCGTTGGATCTGGAGCTGGCGAGGGAAGTGGCGGGGTATTTTCGAGTGAGCTCGATACATGCAGAAGAAATAATTGAGCACTTTAAATCCGAGATCAGCAACTGGCCGGAAGTAGCACGTGTATTGGGACTATCCAAGCGTGAACAGGACCTTATGGCAACAGCGTTTAGTCCCCTTTAATGCCCACAAAAAAGCCGCCCCTGGAGGCGGCTTCTTACTTCACAACGAACCAATCTTACAACTTAGGACCCGCAGCCTTGATCGCGTCGCTCACTTCGAACTTCTTGAAGTTCTCGATGAACAGACCGGCCAGCGCCTTGGCAGCTTCGTCGTAGGCAGCCTTGTCAGCCCAGGTGTTGCGTGGGTTGAGCAGGTTGGTTTCAACGCCCGGTACGGCCAATGGCACGTCGAGGTTGATGGTGTCCAGGTGCTCGGTGGCGGCACCGATCAGCGCGCCGCTCTGGATTGCAGCGATCACCGCACGGGTGGTCGGGATGTTGAGCGTTTGCCGACGCCGTAGCCACCGCCGGTCCAGCCGGTGTTGACCAGGTAGACCTTGGAGCCGAAGCCGCGGATGCGCTTGATCAGCAG
>Ga0153931_100075_pt1 | contig 44814 bp, 41 predicted proteins | sample TSNJ015MetaG_FD_104730 | JGI IMG/M metagenome (GOLD analysis project Ga0153931, IMG submission 104730) | Attine ant fungus gardens microbial communities from New Jersey, USA - TSNJ015 MetaG | ecosystem: Host-associated > Fungi > Mycelium > Unclassified | place: USA: New Jersey, Wharton State... | reverse complement strand
AGGTGCATCATGTCGGTCCCTCTGCGTACCGTTCAACTCAACGAAGCAAACGCATTCCTTAAGAAATATCCTGAGGTTTTGTACGTCGACCTTCTGATTGCGGATATGAACGGTGTGGTGCGCGGCAAGCGCATCGAACGCACCAGCCTCCACAAGGTTTACGAGAAAGGCATCAACCTGCCGGCCTCTCTTTTTGCTCTGGATATCAATGGCTCCACGGTGGAAAGCACCGGCCTGGGGCTGGACATCGGCGACGCCGACCGCATCTGCTACCCGATCCCGGGCACCCTGAGCATCGAGCCGTGGCAGAAGCGTCCAACCGCACAACTGCTGATGACCATGCACGAGATCGAAGGTGAGCCGTTCTTCGCCGATCCGCGTGAAGTGCTGGCCAACGTCGTGCGCAAGTTCGATGAACTGGGCCTGACCATCTGCGCCGCGTTCGAACTGGAGTTCTACCTGATCGACCAGGACAACGTGAACGGCCGTCCGCAGTCGCCACGTTCGCCGGTCTCCGGCAAGCGCCCGGTGTCGACTCAGGTGTATCTGATCGACGATCTCGACGAATACGTCGACTGCCTGCAAGACATCCTCGAAGGCGCGAAAGAGCAGGGCATTCCGGCTGACGCCATCGTCAAGGAAAGCGCCCCGGCGCAATTCGAAGTCAACCTGCATCACGTCTCCGACCCGATCAAGGCCTGCGACTACGCTGTTCTGCTCAAGCGTCTGGTGAAGAACATCGCCTACGACCACGAGATGGACACCACCTTCATGGCCAAGCCGTATCCGGGCCAGGCGGGCAACGGTCTGCACGTGCACATTTCGATCCTGGACAAAGAAGGCAACAACATCTTCGCCAGCGAGGATCCCGAGCAGAACGCCGCACTGCGACACGCGATCGGCGGTGTGCTGGAGACCCTGCCTGCGCAAATGGCTTTCCTTTGCCCGAACGTCAACTCTTACCGCCGTTTTGGTGCGCAGTTCTACGTGCCGAACTCGCCGAGCTGGGGCATCGACAACCGCACCGTTGCAGTCCGTGTGCCAACCGGTTCGGCCGACGCCGTGCGCATCGAGCATCGTGTTGCCGGCGCCGACGCCAACCCGTACTTGCTGATGGCTTCGGTGCTGGCCGGTATCCACCACGGCCTGACCAACCAGATCGAGCCAGGCGCGCCCGTTGAAGGCAACAGCTACGAGCAGAACGAACAGAGCCTGCCGAACAACCTGCGCGACGCGTTGCGCGAGCTGGACGACAGCGAAGTCATGGCCCGCTACATCGACCCGATGTACATCGACGTGTTCGTCGCGTGCAAGGAAAGCGAGCTGGCCGAGTTCGAAAACTCGATCTCTGACCTTGAGTACAACTGGTATCTGCATACGGTCTGACGCTCAAGCGCGATCCCGTTAACACCGCAAAACCCTGTGGGAGCGGGCTTGCCCGCGAAGAGGCCATCACCTTCAACATTGAAGGTGACTGACCCACCGTATTCGCGAGCAAGCTCGCTCCCACAGGGATATCGGTCACCAATTCTCCTGTGTGAGTCACCCCCATGACCATGACCCGCAACGACTGGGAACAACGCTTCCAGTCCCTGACCATCGAATCCCGCGCGTTCATCAACGGTGAATATCGCCCGGCGATCAGCGGCGCCACCTTCGAATGCCTGAGCCCCGTCGATGGCCGTTTCCTCGCCTCCGTGGCCAGCACCGATGAAGCCGACGCCAACCTCGCCGTCGAAGTCGCCCGCCAATCGTTCAACTCCGGCGTGTGGGCCAACAAAGCTCCGGCCGAGCGCAAGCGCATCCTGATCCGCTTCGCCGATCTGATCCTGCAACACCAGGAAGAACTGGCGCTGCTGGAAACCCTCGACATGGGCAAACCGATCAGCGACTCGATGAGCATCGACATCCCGGCGACCGCCAATGCGATCCGCTGGAGCGCCGAAGCCATCGACAAGATCTACGATGAAGTTGCCGCCACGCCGCACGATCAACTTGGCCTGGTGACCCGCGAGCCGTCCGGCGTCGTCGCCGCCATCGTGCCGTGGAACTTCCCGCTGATCATGGCCAGCTGGAAATTCGCCCCGGCCCTGGCCGCCGGCAACTCGTTCATCCTCAAGCCTTCGGAAAAGTCGCCACTGACTGCAATCCGCATCGCGCAACTTGCGCTGGAGGCGGGGATTCCGAAAGGCGTGTTCAACGTCCTGCCGGGCTTCGGCCACACCGTCGGCAAGGCGCTGGCGCTGCACATGGACGTCGACGTGCTGGCCTTCACTGGCTCCACGGCGATTGCCAAGCAGTTGATGATTTATGCCGGCCAAAGCAACATGAAACGCGTCTGGCTCGAAGCCGGTGGCAAGAGCCCGAACGTGGTGTTCGCCGACGCCCCGGACTTGCGCGCGGCAGCCCAGGCTGCGGCCGGCGCCATCGCTTTCAACCAGGGCGAAGTGTGCACCGCCGGTTCGCGTCTGCTGGTCGAACGTTCGATCCGCGAGCAATTCATTCCGCTGCTGGTGGAAGCGCTGCAAGCGTGGAAACCGGGGCACGCACTGGATCCTGCGACCACCGTCGGCGCGGTGGTTGATCAGCGTCAACTGGACAACGTGCTGCGCTACATCAGCATCGGTCGCGAGCAGGGCGCCGAGTTGATCGCCGGCGGCCAGCGCACCCTCGAAGAAACCGGTGGCCTCTACGTGCAACCGGCGATCTTCGATGGCGTAACCAATGCGATGACCATCGCCCGCGAAGAAATCTTCGGCCCGGTGCTGTCGCTGATCACTTTCGACAGCGTTGAAGAAGCGCTGCAGATCGCCAACGACAGCATCTTCGGTCTCGCCGCCGGCGTCTGGACCAGCAACCTGAGCAAGGCGCACACCTTCGCCCGTGGCCTGCGCGCCGGCAGCGTCTGGGTCAATCAGTACGACGGCGGCGACATGACCGCGCCGTTCGGTGGCTTCAAACAGTCGGGCAACGGTCGCGACAAATCGCTGCACGCATTCGACAAGTACACCGAGCTGAAAGCGACCTGGATCAAGCTCTAACTCTTTTACAACGGTGGTCGCTCCTACGGGCGACCCTCGGAGAACAATAAAATGAAGCAACAACACGTCAACAGCTACTACGCCGCCACCCGCAACGAAGTCATCGACTTCCCGACCCTTGAAGAGTCGGTCGAGTGCGATGTCTGCATCATCGGCGCCGGCTACACCGGCCTGTCCTCGGCGCTGTTCCTCACCGAGGCCGGCTACAAAGTGACGGTGCTGGAAGCGGCGAAAGTCGGCTACGGCGCCAGCGGTCGCAACGGCGGGCAACTGGTCAACTCTTACAGCCGCGACGTCGATGTGATCGAAGAACGCTATGGCGACAAGACGGCGGAAATTCTCGGCAGCATGATTTTCGAAGGCGCCGACATCATCCGTTCGCGCATCAAGGAATATGACATCAAATGCGACTACCGCCCGGGCGGTATCTTCGCGGCGATGAACAAGAAACAACTCAACGGTCTGGCCGAGCAGAAGCGCAGTTGGGAACGTTACGGCAACAAGAATCTGCAGATGCTCGACGCCGCTGACATTCGTCGCGAAGTCGGCTCCGACGCCTACGTTGGCGGCCTGCTCGACATGCAGGGCGGCCACGTGCATCCGCTGAACCTGGCCCTCGGTGAAGCCGCGGCCATCGTGCGTCTGGGCGGCAAGATCTACGAGCAATCGGCTGCCGTGGAAATCAAATACGGCGAGCCGAACGTCGTGCGTACTGCCAAAGGCCAAGTGCGCGCCAAGTACCTGCTGATCGCCGGCAACGCCTACCTGCCGCAAGGTCTGGACAACCGCGTGACCGCGAAAAGCATGCCCTGCGGCTCGCAGATCGTCGTCACCGAGCCACTGACCGAGAAGCAGGCGCGCAGCCTGATCACCAACAACTACTGCGTCGAAGACTGCAACTACCTGCTGGATTACTACCGTCTCACGGCCGACAACCGTTTGCTGTACGGCGGCGGTGTGGTCTACGGCGCACGCGAGCCGGACGACATCGAACAACTGATCCGGCCGAAGATCCTCAAGACCTTCCCGCAGCTCAAAGACGTCAAAATCGATTACCGCTGGACCGGCAACTTCCTGCTGACCATGTCGCGCATGCCGCAATTCGGCCGCATCGAGAAAAACGCCTACTACATGCAGGGCTACAGCGGCCACGGCGTCACCTGCTCGCACCTGGCCGGCAAACTGATCTCGGAGATGATCCGCGGCGACGCCGAACGCTTCGACGCGTTCGCCTCGCTGCCGCACATGCCAATGATCGGCGGCCGCACCTTCTCCGCCCCATTGACCGCCCTCGGCGCCGTCTACTACTCGCTGCGCGACCGCTTCGGCATCTAGGTTACCTCCCCGGCGGCGGTCCCCAAGACCCCGCCGGTTTTTTAATGCTGTAGCAACACCGCCGATGGCGGCCTGACGACCGCTACCCAGCCAAATGACACAAAACAGATCCAACTGTGGGAGCGGGCTTGCTCGCGAAGGGTCCAGTTCAGCCAACGCACATGTCGTCTGACACAACGCTTTCGCGAGCAAGCCCGCTCCCACAGTGGCGGTATTACCAAGGCCAGAAGGACTTTTATCCCACCGTCCATCGAACCTGCTGAGCAACACCGGCAAACGTGATTTAATAGCCGCCTTTCACGGTTCCGGGACACGGGAGCAACGTGATCCGCGCGCCTTGCGCGGCACCCGCCACCCACCCCCATTGCCCTTAAGTACTACTCACATAAGGCTGTCATGGATACGGGTTCTCGACTCAAACTAGTACGCGAAAGCTACAAACTCTCCCAGCGCGAGCTGGCCCGGCGTAGCGGCGTGACCAATGCCACCATCTCCCTGATCGAACAGAATCGCGTCAGCCCCTCCGTCAGCTCCCTGAAAAAGCTGCTCGAAGGCATCCCCATGTCCCTGGCCGACTTCTTCACCTTCGACCAGCCCCCGCGCGAACACCAATACGTCTTCCGCGCCAACGAACAACCCGACCTCGGCCGCCACGGCCTGCGCCTGCTCCTCATCGGCGCCTCCGTCCCAAGCCGCCAGATGCGCCTGCTGCGCGAGCAATACGCCCCAGGCGCTAGCTCCGGGGAAGAGCCGATCGTGCATGCGGAAGGTGAGGAGTGCGGGCTTGTTACGCGAGGCACTGTTGAGTTGACCGTGGATGGGCAGGTGAGCGTGTTGAATGCGGGGGATGGGTATTACTTTCCGACGACGCTGCCGCATAAGTTCCGGAATATCGGGGCGGATGAGGCTGAGATAATTAGTGCGAATACGCCGGCTAACTTTTGAGCATTGTTAATGTATCGAAGTAGTTGGAAATTGTGCTGCCAGTTGGTTTTTTAGCATTGGTTTCAGTTTAAAAGAGTGGCGAGCCGAATGGGTAAGCTCGCCATTTCGGGGAGGCTGGTGCAGGCGATGAGGTCAAGGTATTTGAGGACGGCGTTGAGGCGTTCGGCGAGGCAGGCGTGGAGTTCACGCAATGGGACATCGGCGTCGATCAAGAGCACAGGGTGGTCTGTGGCGGGGTGGGACATGTGCGCGTAATGGCGGAGCGGTGTTGCGTCGTCATGGTGTTAATCCTTGGCAAAGAAGAATTGCCACCATTGTGCTGCGAAACAAAAGGGTGGCAGCTATGCGCGGGTTCGCAGACCGGAGGATTAACAGCATGACCCGGCAGACCCGGAGGTCTCCCACGCACAACCGCCATAAAACGTGGACAAGCCGGGAGTCGGCCGAATTTGACGGAACAAGGTGTCAACCTTAAGGGCTGCGAAACCCTATTGCGAATTTAGTTAGCGACAGCCCCACTCTAGTCAGCCATTTCAGCCACCACAACCGACCTGTAAGACGCCAACCCAACCCTGTGGCGAGGGAGCTTGCTCCCGCTCGGCGACGCAGTCGGCGTATTCCGGCGCATGCGGTGGACCTGGAGAAAAGGACTGGCCGGTTTTGGGGCTGCTTCGCAGTCCAGCGGGAGCAAGCTCCCTCGCCACAGGTGGTGTTTTCCTACCCATTTTTCAGACTCAAAAATCTGCGCGGATCTCATTTGCCTGTTTGAACTTTCCTAAAAAGCGATGTCAATTTGATGGCGTGTCGCGACGCTCATTGAGAATGGATCAAGCAGTGCCAGGCTGATTCCTGGCAACCCAGGGAAGTGTGTGATGAGACTATTACTCGCCATGTTGTTGATGTTCAGCAGCTACACGTTCGCCAGTTGCGGCAACATCGATGACCACGATCAACGGGCCTATTGCAATGCCAGGGAGAGCGGCAGCAGTTGCGGCAATATCGACAATCACGATATGCGGGCGGCGTGTAACGCGGAGATTGGCGGCAGTTCCTGCGGCAATATCGACGACCATGACCAGCGCGCCTACTGCAACGCCAAAAAGAGCGGCAGCAGTTGCGGCAATATCGATGATCACGACTTGCGTGCGCGGTGCAACGCGGAGCAGGGCGGCAGTTCTTGCGGGAACATCGATGACCATGATCAACGAGCTTATTGCAATGCCACGACCGGCGGCGGCAGTTGCGGAAATATTGGCGACCATGACCTGCGCACCCGGTGCGAAGCCATGAAACGTTGAAGCAATAAATCGCTCAGTGATTGCATCAAGCAGTGCCAGGCTGATTCCTGGCAATCCAGGGAAGTGTGAGATGAAACTTATTCTTGCGATGTTGTTGCTGTTCAGCGGTTACGTTTCCGCCAGTTGTTCCAGCATCAGTGATCATGACAAGCGCAGTTATTGCCAGGCCAGGCAGGAAGGCAGCAGCTGTTCTTCCATCGGTGACCACGACCTGCGTTCGGCATGCGAAGCGGAGAAAGGCAGTTCGTGTTCAAGCATCGGCGATCATGACCAGCGTGCTTATTGCGAGGCCAAAAAGGGTAGTAGTTGTTCGTCCATTGGCGACCATGACATGCGCTCGGCCTGCGAAGCGGAGAAAGGCAGTTCTTGTTCAAGCATTGGTGATCATGACCAACGTGCCTTTTGTGAAGCGAAGAAAGGCAGTAGTTGTTCGTCAATCGGCGATCATGATCTGCGCAATCAATGCGAAGCCATGAAGCGCTGACCCGTCGGCCTGAATCCAAACGCAAAAAAGGGACACCCAACGGTGTCCCTTTTTTGTGGGCGGCTGAAACGCAATTCCCGAACTGCCCAGTCAAACTTTTCACTTGCCACAACCCGGTTCATCGCCAAAGGTTCCCCCCATAGGCACCACGTCGTAGACTGCGAAACAAGTTGTAACGCCTCACCCACGGACGGAACCGCGCATGATCGAAATCGGCAGCCGCAACAACGCCCCCACGCCGCAGCACCCCACTCAAGACATCTATATCTTCAGCATTGACTTGTCCCGACCGGCGACGCCGTTCTGTTTCGAACAATCGATTGGCGGCGGGCATGCCAATCAGGGCGGGGCGCGGTGGTTGGCGCTGGATGAGCTGGACGCGTGGCCCGGCGAGTGGCGTGAGCATCTGCGGAAAGCCGATTGTGCGTGGGTGGCGCAGGTGATCGATGCGCATCCGGGGGCGGATCAGGCGATATTGGTTTCCGTGATTCTTGAACAACATTCCCAGCCAGTGGGGCGCTTGAAAACAATCGGCAACTGGCTCAAACGCAACATTCATGTCGGCGGCCGTTACGGCGTTTAAACCACGGAGACTCGCATGACTCAAACCCTCGAACGCGCTATCGCCATCGCCGCCACTGCCCACACCGGGCAGGTGGACAAGGGCGGTGCGCCGTACATTCTGCATCCGCTGAAAGTCATGTTGCGCATGAACTCGCTGGAAGAACGCATCGTCGCCGTGTTGCACGATGTGGTCGAGGATTGCGGCGTCAGCCTCGATGACTTGCGCAAGGAAGGTTTCAGCGAAGAGGTGCTGAAGGCGATTGAATCAGTCACCAAAGTGCCCGGCGAGTCCTACGAGGATTTCGTCGAGCGTGCTGCGCAGAACCCGATTGGCCGGGTGGTGAAACTGGCGGATCTGGAAGAGAACAGCGACCTGTCGCGGATCGCCTCGCCGAGTTGGGAGGATCTGGAACGGGTCGAGAAGTATCGGCGGGCGATTGGGCGGTTGCGCGCGTAAGAAGGGATACCCCCCTGTAGGAGCTGCCGAAGGCTGCGATCTTTTGATCTTGCTTCTAAAAATCAAAGTCAAAAGATCGCAGCCTTCGGCAGCTCCTACAGGGGAGTGGAATACCTCAGGGAAATAGCCAGGAAGGCGAAAATATGAAATCGATTCTGTGTTTGTTGATCGCGGCCGCCGTTGGCGCTGCGTTGCAGGTCAGCGGTGTCCCTCATGGCTTGTTGCTGGGGGCGATTCTTGTCACCGCATTGGTCGCCACCAGGTTCGGGTTTGCCCCCGCGACGCCTTATGGCCTGGGCTACATCCAGGTCACGCTGGGTATCGCTACCGGGCTGATGTTCGAGGCGTGGGACAGTGCGACGGCTTCGGCGATGTTGCCGAGTCTCGGCGTTCTGCTGATATGCCTGACCGTGCAGATTGCCCTCGCCGGATGGTGGCTGACCCGCGGCGCTGGATGGAATCGCACCGATGCGCTGTTGGCGGTGTACCCCGGCGCACTGGCGGCGGTGTTTGATTTGCTCGAATCGGAAAAGGCTTCGAGCAAAGTCATCATCGTCCACCTGATGCGCTTGCTGTTGATCACCGTGTTGGTGAGTTTTTTGATTCCCGGACAGGCCTCGGTGGCCGTGATGGAAAGCGCTCCATTGAGCACGGGCATGGCGTTGACGGTGCTGGCGCTGATCGGCTTGAGCATCGTCATCGGGCGCTTGCTGTTGGTGATCGGCGTGCCGGCGCCGTTCATGTTGACGGCAATTCTGCTCACCGCGGTGTTTGTGAAATCGGGATGGCTGCACAGCTTCCACATGCCGGACTGGAGCCTGAATCTGGCGGCGCTGATTCTTGGCGTGCGGATCGGTTCGCGCTTTCAGGGGCTCGGCCTTGCGGAATTGGGGCGGCATGGGCGGACGGCGTTGGTGTCGGTCGGCCTGATGATCGTGGTGGCGGCGGTTTTCGCCGAAGTGGCGGCGCGGTGGCTGGGCAGTGATCCGCTGTCGCTGTGGCTGGCGTACATGCCCGGGGCGATCGAGACGATTGCGATTGTCGCGTTTGCCGGAGGCCTGAATGTGGTGTTTATCCTCACGCACCACTTGGCGCGGATGGTGCTGCTGCACTTTGCGCCGGCGTTGCTGGTGCAGGTGCGGCGGGCGCGGGAGGAAGTCTGAAGCACACCTCCCTGTGGGGAGGGAGCAAGCTCCCTCGCCACAAAGGTTCAGTTATCTTTACCGAGTGTGGGCGGCAAAGCCTTCAAGCCCTGGTGCAATAGCTTCCTTCAACGTCAACGCCGGAATCTCGTAATCGCCGCCGTTCTGCTGTCGATACGCAATCGGCCGCGTGCTCCACAATTCATCCAGCCGCGTGCCCAGTTCCTCGCAAGTCGCGGCAAATGTCGCCTCGTCCATGCGACCGACGCGATAGGCCACGAACGGCGGCACCACCTCAAAACCGGGGTAGTAGAGGATTCCGTGATTGATCGGGAACAGCACGTCATCAATCGGCCCGTTGATCCCGCGCGGACTGTAGTGCGAGTCCCAGCCGCCGGTGGTGACCATCAACATCGCCCGCTTGCCTTTCATTTTCCCTTCGCCATAGCGCTCGCCCCAACGCGAATCGGAGTGTTCGCCAACGCCGTAGGCAAAACCGCAGGCGTACACGCGCTCGACCCAGCCCTTGAGAATCGCCGGCATGGAAAACCACCACAGTGGGAATTGCAGGATCAGTGCGTCGGCCCAGAGCAGTTTTGCTTGCTCGGCGGCGATATCGGCGGCCTGGGTGCCCTGGGCGTAGGCCAGTTTCGAATCGCCTGAGGCGTCAAACGGGCGGCTGCGGTCGCGTTCAGGGGCGTCGTCGGCGTCGAGGGTGGTCTTCCAGTTCATCGCGTAGAGGTCGGAGACCTGCACGGTGTGGCCGGCGGCTTGCAGGCGCTGGACGGTGAAGTCCTTGAGCGAGCCATTGAGCGAGGTGGGTTCAGGGTGGGCGTAGACCAGTAGCACATTCATGTTGCAGCTCCTTGGTTGAATGCAGGCAGGATCAATCCTTGATCGGTATATTGGAAATGAATGTCTGATATGTCAGGTATAGCCATGAATAATTTACGACGTCTGGATATCAACTTGCTGTTGACCCTAGACGTGTTATTGGCAGAACACAACGTAACCCGCGCCGCAGAGCGGTTGAGCCTGTCGCAACCGTCAGTGAGCGTGCACCTGGCCAAGTTGCGCGAGATCTTCGGCGACCCGCTGTTGCTGCCCGGGCCACGCGGGATGCGGCCGACGGCGCGGGCCGATGAGTTGCGTGAGCCGTTGCGTGAAGCGCTGGAGGCACTGGAGCGAGCGGTGGCGCCGGCCAGTGCCTTCGATCCGGCCCAGGCCCGCCACATCTGGAAAGTCGCGGCGACGGATTACGGCGAATCGACGGTGGTGCTGCCGGCCCTCAGCGGTTTGCGCACTCAGGCGCCGGGCACGCGGCTGGCGGTGCTCGACCTGATGCCGGCGCAGTTGGTCAAGCAGGCGGAGCAGGGCGTGTTTGACCTGGCGCTGCACATCACCGAAGAGGCGCCGCTGGATCTGCATCAGCGAGTGCTGTTCACCGAGCATTACGTGTTGGCCGGTCGCGTCGGGCATCCGGGGTTGACGCATAAACCGAACCGCGAACAGTTCTGCGCGCTGGAACACGTAATGGTGTCGCGTGCGGGCGGGGGCTTTTTCGGGGTGACCGACAAGGCGCTCGCCGAGGTCGGTCTGGCGCGCAAAGTGGTGCTGTCGGTGCCGCACTTTCTGATGGTGATGTCGGTGCTGGCGAGTACCGATCTGGTGGCGATGCTGCCGTCACGGCTGGTGCGCGGCAACCCGGCGTTGCAAGTTGTCGACGCACCGCTGCAGGTGCCGGGCTACGAAATGGCGATGTTCTGGGGCGAGCGCGCGCACCGCGATCCGGCACACAAATGGTTGCGAGAGCACCTGGCGGCGTCGGTGTAGTGGTTCAGGCGTGGCCCAGGGCAATCGCAAAAGACACCACGATCATGCACGCAAACGCAAAATTGAGATTCATCAGCTGTTCATCCTGAGCCTTTTTCGAGTGGGGCCATTCTGAACAGACGCACGGTAAAGAAAAAATTCGGCGTGTTGATTCCAATGATCGAAACAATTGATAGCGGCCGGTTTGTGTTTGCCCGAGGCTTTCGCTAGTCTCGGCAAAACCTGCAACTACAAGCATAAACAGGCATAACCATGCACGATCATTCGGTCACCGAACTGCCCTCCCTGCGCCGGCAGAAAATCCTCCTGATCCTCGAACGCGACGGCAAGGTCATGGCGTCCGAGTTGAGCCAGCACTTCGCCGTGTCCGAAGACACCATCCGCCGCGACCTTGCCGAACTGGACAACGCCGGACTGGTGCAGCGCGTGCATGGCGGGGCGCTGCCAAGGCCCAAGGACTCCGGTAAGGATTACTTCACCCGACTGGATGAGACTGACGAGGTGAAAGTGCGGTTGGCGCAATGGGCGGCGCAGAAAGTCGAGGACGGGCAGATCGTGCTGTTCGATTCCGGCTCGACCACGTTGCAGGTGGCGCGCTCGCTGCGGGCGGATATCCAGATCACCGCGGTGACCGCCGCGCCGATGACGGCGATTGCCCTGTCCGAATACAAGGGCGTGAAAGTGATTCTGGCCGGTGGGCAATTGAACCCGCGCACGATGTCGGCCGGTGGGCATGAAGCGGTGCGGTTGTTGTCCGGGATCAAGGCCGATCTGGCGTTTACCGGGGTCTGCGCGATTCATCCGGAGGTGGGCATCACCTCGCTGCATTTTGATGAAGTGCCGGTGAAGCAGGCGCTGCTCGACAGCGCGGCGCGGGTGATTGCGGTGACCACCGCGGATAAATTGGGCGCGGTGGAGCCGTTTGTGGTGGCTTCGTGTACGCGCCTGAATACGCTGATTACCGAGCGGCATGTGGCGTCGGGGAGTATCGAGGATTATCGGCGGTTGGGGATTGTGGTGGAGCAGTTGCCTGATTGAGATTTGTAGTGAGGCTGATGGTCTCATCGCGAGCAGGCTCACTCCTACAGTTGGAATGCGTTCCCCTTTTAGGAGTGAGCCTGCTCGCGAAAGGGCCAGTGCGATCAACGCAGTTTTTCAAGCATCTGGTAATACCACATCCCCGCCGCCAGCAACGGATTGCCCAGCAAATCCCCCATCGGCACCCGAATGTGCTGGCACTGCGCAAAGGTGTCGAACTGTTCCATCTGCCCGGTGATCGCGCGGCTCATGATTTCACCCATGATGTGCGTCGTCGCGATGCCGTGTCCGGAATAACCTTGGCAATACCAGACGTTGTCCGAGAGCTTGCCCAGTTGCGGGATGCGGTTGATCACGATGCCCATCGCGCAGCTCCACTGGTAGTCGATCTGCACCCCTTTGAGCGCCGGGAACGTCTGCTCGATGCACGGACGCAGCTCGGCGGCGATGTCGCGTGAATCCTTGCCACTGTAATTGGCGCCACCACCGAACAGCAGACGCCCGTCAGCCGTGAGGCGGTAGTAGTCGAGGACGAAACGGCAGTCGTACACCGCCAGGTCCTCAGGGTTGATCTGCCGCGCCAGATCACCCAGCGGCGCGGTGGTGACGATGCCGCCCATGGCCGGGAAAATCTTGCCCTTGAGCTGACCCGGTTCGAGCTTGTGATAGACGTCGCCAGCGAGCATCACCTGATTGGCGTCGATCTGGCCATGGGCGGTGCGCACCCCTGGGGTTGTGCCGTGAATGATCTCCAATACTTCACTGTTCTCGAAGATCAATGCACCAAGACTCTCCGCCGCCCGCGCTTCGCCGATGCACAGGTTGAGCGGGTGCAGGTGCATGTTGCGGGTGTTCTTGATCGCGCCGTGGTAGAGGTCGCTTTGCAGCAGGTCGCGCACCTGGCTGCGGTCGAGCAGACTGACTTGATCACCCAGGCCGCGACGCACGGCTTCTTCGTAATCGTTGCGCAAATCAGTCATGTGACTGGGCTTGTAGGCAGCGTGCAAATGGCCGTGTTTGAGGTCGCACTGAATGCCATATTTCGCCACGCGCTGCTGGATGATTTCATGCCCGCGCCAGCGCAGGTGCCAGATGAAATCGTCGACCTCATCACCGAGTTTCGGGCGCATCTGTTTGCGCATCGCGCCGTCGCCGGAGAGGCTGCCGGTGACTTGCCCGCCATTGCGTCCGGTGGCGCCCCAGCCGATTTTATTGCTCTCGACGATGGCGACTTTCAGGCCTTTTTCGGCGAGTTCGACGGCGGTGGCAACGCCGGTGAAACCGCCGCCGATGATCACCACATCCACCTGGTGCCGGCCCTGCAGGGTCGGGTAGTCGGTGTCCTGGTTGAGGGTGGCGGTGTAGTAGGAATTGCAGCGTTGGGTCATGTCAGTGTCCACACAAAATTCGGAATTCGGAGTGCAATCCCCTGTGGGAGCGGGCTTGCTCGCGAATGCGGTGGGTCAGTCACTGAAATATTGAATGTGACGACGCCTTCGCGAGCAAGCCCGCTCCCACAGGGGGGATTGATGCTGTGCTTCAGGCTTCGGTCAGGTACCAACGCCAATCCTGTTCACCCACCTCGGCCATGAACTGCCGGTACTCGGCGCGTTTCACCACCAGGTACACCCCGAGAAATTCCTGGCCCAGGGCATCCCGTGCCCACGCGGAATTCTCCAGCGCTTGCAGCGAGGTCAGCCAGTCGGTCGGCAGCAATTCCTTGGCTTGCGCATAGCCGTTGCCCTCGACCGGCGCCCCCGGATCCAGGTTCTCGCGAATGCCACGATGGATCCCGGCGAGGATCGCTGCCGCCGCCAGATACGGGTTGGCGTCGGCGCCGCAGATGCGGTGTTCGATGTGCCGGGTGTTGGCCGGGCCACCTGGCACGCGCAGGCTGACGGTGCGGTTGTCGACGCCCCAGGTCGGCGCCAATGGCGCGTAACTGTTGGCCTGGAAGCGCCGGTAGGAGTTGGCATTGGGGCAGAACAGCAGCAGCGTATCGAGCAGCGAGGCGAGCATGCCGCCAATCGCGGTGCGCAGCAGCGGCGTACCGGCCGGGTCCTCGGAAGCAAACAGATTGCGCCCTTCGGCATCGGCGAGGCTGACGTGCATGTGCATGCCGGTGCCGGCCAGATCATCGAACGGCTTGGCCATGAATGTCGCCCGCATGCCGTGCTTGTGCGCCACCGCTTTGACCAGGCGTTTGTAGCGCACCGCCTGATCCATCGCGAGCAAGGCGTCGCCATGTTCGAGGGTGATTTCCACCTGGCCCGGGGCGTATTCGGAGATCGCCGTACGCGCCGGAATGCCGTGCAGTTTGCAGGCGCTGTAGAGGTCGGCGAGGAACGGTTCGATCTGCTCCAGTTCACGTAAACCGTAGACCTGGGTGTGTCGCGGTCGGCCGCCGTCGGCGTCCAGCGCCGGTTGCGGACGACCGTTGTGATCGCGTTTGGCGTCGAGCAGATAGAACTCCAGCTCGCACGCCATCACCGGGTGAAAACCCTCGGCCTTGAGGCCGTCGATCACCTTGATCAGTAGATGACGCGGGTCGGCGATGCTCGCAGGCAGGCCCTCGGTCGGGTGCATGCTGACCTGCACCGCCGCAGTTGGAATCTGCCGCCATGGCAGGCGCACCAGACTGCCTTCGAGCGGGTAGGCGCGGCAGTCGATGTCGCCGACGTCCCACACCAGACCTGAGTTCTCCACGTCCTCGCCCTGTACGGTCAAACCGAGGATGGTGCTGGGCAGCGGGCGACCGCTTTCGTAGACCGCCAGCAGCTCCTCGCGGTGCAACAACTTGCCGCGCGGTACACCGTTGGCGTCGAGGATGAACAGCTCGATCATGTCGATATCGGGGTTCTGTTCAAGGAACAGGCGTGCGTCTTCGATGGCTGCGAATTTCATGGTCAATCACTCACGATGGCGCCGGGCAGGCGCGCAGGATCGGGCCGGACGCATGTAGGGCGTCCCGGCAGGGATATCAAATGGAGATCAGTCAGACGTGACGTAGAACCTGTGGCGAGGGAGCTTGCTCCCGCTGAGGCGCGAAGCGGCTCTCGCTTTTTGATTCAAAGGCAGGGGACTGCTACGCAGTCCAGCGGGAGCAAGCTCCCTCGCCACAATGGGTCTTTACTGACTGACAGAAATCAGCAGGCGATATCCGGCGGGCGTGCGGAGTGACGCAGCTTGGAGCGGCGCAGGGCCATGGGGAGATTGACGATACGATTCATACGCCGCCCCTGTGGGAGAGGGCGCGCGAGCGAGAGACGTTCAACGTTTCTGGTTGTTGTGGTGACGTACTCATAACGCGTGTTTCCGTTGGCGGAAAACGTCGGTGGCGGGATGGCCCCGCCGACCGGTGTGCCCGGATAGTAAGGGGCAATCTGCGGGCCTGTAAACCGATGATTGTGCCCCTGCGTCTTTGGCCGCTGCTCAGCGCAGCAGATGAAAGCCCAGCCCGGCGAGGGCGCAAACGATCAACACTGCAATCACACCGCGTTTGAAAATGAACAGCGCCAGTGCGGCCAGCAGCGCCAGCCCGATGGAAAACAGGTCTGTGTGCCCGGCAAAACCGTTGGGCCAGAACACGTGATAAGCGAAGAAACACGCCAGGTTCAGAATCACCCCGACCACCGCCGCGGTGATAGCGGTCAACGGTGCAGTGAATTTCAATTCATTGTGGGTCGATTCCACCAGCGGTCCGCCGGCGAGGATGAACAGGAACGAGGGCAGGAAGGTGAACCAGGTCACCAGTGTCGCCGCCAGCGCGCCAGCGGCGAACGCATGTTCCGCGCCGAACGCCGGTTGCACGTAACCGCCGATGAAACCGACAAACGCCACCACCATGATCAGCGGCCCGGGCGTACTTTCGCCAAGGGCGAGGCCGTCGATCATCTGCGTTGGCGTCAGCCAGCCGTAGTGCCCGACTGCGCCCTGATAGACATAGGGCAACACCGCGTAAGCGCCGCCAAAGGTAAGCAGCGCGGCTTTGGTAAAGAACCAGCCCATTTGCGTGAAGGTGCCGTCCCAGCCGAACAGCGCGGTCAGCAGCGCCATCGGCAAACACCACAGCACCGCGCCGACCAACAGCAGACGCCACAGCTTCGGCAGGCTGAATCGGGCATGTTCGGGCGTTGGCGTGTCGTCATCGATCAACGCCGGGCCGAAGGATTGGGCACTGCCGCGCTGGCTGCCATTGTCGAACCGTTGCGGCGCCAGTCGCCCGCCGAAATAGCCGAGCAACGCCGCACTGAGGACGATCAGCGGGAACGGCAGGTTGAAGGCAAAGATCGCCACGAACGACGCCCCGGCGATTGCCCACAGCCAACTGTTTTTCAGCGCCCGCGAGCCGATACGGTGCGCTGCGTGCAAGACGATCGCAGTCACCGCCGGTTTGATTCCGTAAAAGATCCCGGCCACCACCGGCACGTCACCGAACGCGATGTACAGCCACGACAGCGCAATCAGGATGAACAGCGACGGCAGCACGAACAGCGCCCCGGCAATCACTCCGCCCCAGGTGCGATGCAACAGCCAGCCAATGTAGGTCGCCAGTTGCTGGGCTTCAGGGCCGGGCAGCAACATGCAGTAGTTGAGCGCATGCAGGAACCGTCGCTCGGAGATCCAGCGCCGGCGCTCGACCAGTTCCTGATGCATGATCGCGATCTGCCCGGCCGGGCCGCCGAAACCGATGCAGCCGAGCTTGAGCCAGAAACGCCAGGCCTGGCGCAGGGTGACGGGAGCGGGGCGGGGCAGGTTGTTGGGCGCTGTGCTCAAACGAGACTCCGGAGTTTAATCCTGGCGGAGTGGCTATCTAATCAGACTTTCAACCCTCACCCCAGCCCTCTCCCAGAGGGAGAGGGGGCCGACCGAGGTGTCTGGCGTCATCCATCGACCTGAGAGATCGAGTCGATTATGGATTCAGAACCAATCTTTCAATTCGGTGAATTTCTTCAATATCCCCCAATCAGTCCCCTCTCCCTCGGGGAGAGGGCTAGGGTGAGGGGCTCTTGATCTTCAGGCATGCGCCAGACTCCAGCGCAGCGCCGCATTCTGGTCGCTCTCCCGCGCCTCGACCCAATGCGAACCCTGCGCCGTGGTCTCGCGCTTCCAGAACGGCGCGCGGGTCTTGAGCACGTCCATGATAAACGCGCAGGCTTCGAACGCCATGTGCCGGTGCTTGCTGCTGACGCCAACGAACACGATCGGTTCGCTGACCGCCAGCGCGCCGACCCGATGCACAATCTCCACTCCCAGCAGCGGCCAGCGCTCGCGAGCCTCGTCGGCGATCTGTTCGAGGGCTTTTTCGGTCATGCCCGGATAGTGCTCGAGGAACAGCTCGTTCACGCTCTGGCCAATGTTCAGATCGCGCACATAGCCAATGAAATTCACCACCGCGCCGACCCGTGGATTGCGCGCATGCAGGTCGGCGGTCAACTGGCCGACGTCGAAACTTTTGTACTGAACTCGAACCGTCATGCTCAGCCCCCGGTGACCGGTGGGAAAAACGCGATCTCGTCGAAGTCCTCAATGGCCGCACTCGGCTGGCACAGTTCCTGATTCAACGCGCACATCAGGTTGCCGGCGCCGAGCACTTCGCGCCATTCCTCGCCGCGGGCCATGAGCAATTGCCGCACGTCTTCGATGCAGGTCAGGTTGTCGCTCAAAGGGATTTTTTCACCGCCCAGATTGAGGCGATCACGGTAGCTGGCGAAGTAGTTGATCAGGATCATTGCGCGTCCTCCCATTGAAAATGCCCGGAGCGTCCGCCCTGTTTGCTCAGCAGGCGGATGTCGCCGATGACCATCGCCCGGTCCACCGCTTTGCACATGTCATAGATCGTCAATGCGGCGACGCTGGCGGCGGTCAGGGCTTCGAGTTCGACGCCGGTCTGGCCGGTGAGGCGGCAGGTGCTGGTGATCTGTACGCGGTCCGGTTCGCAGGCCTTGAGTTCGACATGAATCGAGCTGAGCAGCAGCGCATGGCACAGCGGGATCAGCTCGTGGGTGCGCTTGGCTGCCTGAATTCCGGCGATCCGTGCCACGGCGAAAACGTCGCCCTTGGGGTGCCCGTTGGCCTGGATCATCTGCAGCGTTTCCGGGCGCATCTGCACCCAGGCTTGCGCCATCGCTTCGCGGCGAGTCGCGGCTTTGTTGCTGACATCGACCATGTTGGCGCGGCCCTGATCGTCGAGGTGGGTGAGGGTGTTGCTCATGGCGAAAGCTCCTGGATCGGGCTGTAGATTCGGGGGGCGTTACGGTGCGGAACGTGGATCAGATTCAGGTGATGCTTGAGCGCCCAGCGCACGGTCAATGCGGTGGGGGCGGACAGACTGACGAGGGTGCCGAGGCGGGCGCGCACGGCCTTGTGGATCAGTTCGAGGCTGCAACGGCTGGTGACCACCACAAAGCCCTGACGCGCATCGACGTCAGCGATTTGCATCGCGCCGATCAGCTTGTCGAGGGCGTTGTGCCGGCCGATGTCTTCGCGGCACAGCAGCGCCTCACCGCGGTCATCGAAGTACAGCGCCGCGTGCAGGGCGCCGCTGCTGCGGGCCAGTGGCTGAGCCTGTTCGATACGCTGGCGGATGCCATCGAAATGCGCGGCCGGCGGCAGTGCGCAGGGTTGCAGGATCTGCAGTTGCGGCAGCGCCTGCTCCAGCGCTTCGACGCCACAGATGCCGCAACCGCTGGTGCCGGTCATCTGCCGGCGATGATCTTTCAGCGCCCAGAAGGCACGACTGGAAATCTGCACGTCGGCCTGGCAGGCCTGATCGAAATGCGTCAGATGGATATCGTAGATCTCGTCGACGCTGTCGATGATCGCGTTGCTCAGGCTGAAGCCACGGATGAAGTCTTCGAGGTTGCCGGGCGAGACCATCATCACCGCCTGACTCAGACCATTGAAGGTGATCGCCAGAGCAATCTCCGCGGCCAGGGCGGCGTGCGAGAGCGGGGCGTCTTGCAGGTATTCGCGAAAGGCCACCTGTGACGGTTGCGGTGCGGGGGCATTGCCATCCCCCGGTTCGGCGGTTGTTGCAACTTGGCACTGCATCTTGAAAAGTCCCGAAGCGCTGAAGTGAGTTCAGGCTACGGGGTAGTCAAAAGTGCGTCCAATCGCTTGTTCTGATCTGGTGATTGGGTGGGTCGATCACCGCTGTCATGTCCGAAATGTGTGTTGGCTGGCCGGGCCTCTTCGCGAGCAAGCCCGCTCCCACATTTGAAATGCATTCAACCTGTGGGAGCGGGCTTGCTCGCGAAGGCGGCCAGGCGTCCAGCAGCAATGTCTGGATAGTCACTCAAACAACCGGCACCTCACCCCCAAACATTTTCCGCGCTTCGGCAAAGCACTTCTCGGCAATCGCCGAACGCGGCTCGGTCTTGCGCATCACCAGCCCCAGCGGCGCGAGCACGCTGGCATCCGGCAGTTGCATGAACGACAGGTGTTCGATCGGCTCTTCCAGCCCGCTGTCCAGCGGCATGATCGAGCAGCAGAATCCTTGGTGGATTGCCTGCAGCAGCTGATAGGTCGAATCACTTTCCATGATCGGCTGCGGATTCAGCCCGCGACTGCGGAAACTCAGGTCGATGGATTTACGGTAATGCATGCCGGTGGTGATCATCCCCAAGGGCAGTTCGGCGGCGTCTTCCCAGCTCATTTCCGAGCCTTCGAAATGGAAGTGACGGTTGTCGTAAAGCAGCCCGACGCGGGTTTCACCGATCTCGAAAAAATCGAAATAGTTCGGGTTGACGTGGTCGAGGTAGCACACGCCCAGGTCCAGTTGATTGTTGCCAAGGCCAGCGATGATCTCGTCGGAACTGCCCGACGACAGACTGAATTTCAGCTCGGGATAGGTCCCGGACAAGCCCTGAATGTAATTGACCGGATTGAAGTTGCTTAGCGGCACCAGCCCCAGGCGCAAGCTACCGACCAGTTGCCCGCGGCACGCCGCCGCTTCAGCGAACAGACCGTCATGCGCGGCCAGCAGCGTGCGCGCCCAGGCCAGCACTCGCTCGCCGGCCTGAGTGAAACCTTCAAAACGCTGACCGCGATTGACCAGCACCAGATCCAGCTCGTCTTCCAGATTGCGCAGACGCATCGACAGGGTCGGCTGGGTGATGTGGCAGCGGGCGGCGGCCTGGCCGAAGTGGCGGGTTTCGTCCAGTGCGATCAGGAACTTGAGTTGTTTGATGTCCACGAAGGCACCTGCTCGTTGAGAAATTGAATGGAGTATTGCCGCAGATGCGCGCAGTGCACGGAAAACGCGAGGTGCGACGATCTCATTTGCCTGTGTTTGCGTCCAATCGGAAGCATTGAAAAGACTATCGATCAGCTCTATCGCCCATGGTTTCAAAGGCTTTGGCCGAGGTCAACGGCACCGATAGAGCAGGTCGATAATGTGGTTGGCCAGAGTGATTAGACAGTACTCATAAGTGGCACTTAGGCTGCTCGGCAATCTGATTGACTACTGCCGGAGAGTCCCATGAGCGCGAAAGCGGATGCCCTGTTTGTCCCCCTGAACATTGCCGTACTGACCGTCAGCGATACTCGCGATTATGCGAGCGACACGTCCGGCCAATTGCTGGTCAGCCGATTGCTGGAGGCCGGTCATACCTTGAGCGAACGCAACCTGCTCAAGGATGACCTGTACAAGATCCGCGCCCAGGTCGCCCACTGGATTGCCGACGACAGCATTCAGGTGGTGCTGATCACCGGCGGCACTGGCTTCACCGGACGCGACAGCACGCCGGAAGCGGTGGCCTGTCTGCTCGACAAGCAGATCGACGGGTTTGGCGAGTTGTTCCGCGCCATTTCGATTCTCGACATCGGCACCTCGACCGTGCAAAGCCGCGCGCTGGCCGGGCTGTCCAACGGTACGCTGGTGTGCTGCCTGCCGGGTTCGACCGGTGCCTGTCGCACCGCGTGGGAAGGCATCCTCGCCGAACAACTGGATAACCGCCATCGCCCGTGCAACTTCGTGCCGCACCTCAAATCAGTAGCCGCCTGTGGGCCGCGCGGATGAGCAAGGCAGCGTTGATGCCGGTCGAGGACGCCCTCGATCAGTTGCTCGGCATGGCCAATGAGCAACGTCTGGCCGACAGCGAAATACTGCCGCTCGACGAGGCGCGTGGCCGAGTGTTGGCCAGTGATCTGGTGGCGACACTCGACCTGCCGCCGTGGCCGAACAGTGCCATGGACGGTTATGCGTTGAACCTGGCCGATCTGCATCGCCAGCCGTTGAAGGTCTCGCAAAAGGTCTACGCCGGCCAGGCGCCGGACGCGCTATTGCCCGGTACCTGCGCGCGGATCTTTACCGGCGCACCGCTGCCACCCGGCGCCACCTGCGTCGAAATGCAGGAGAACGTCGAAGTGCTCGAAGACGGTCGCGTGCGCTTCCTGCAGGCGCTGAAAGCGGGGCAGAACATTCGCGCGCAAGGTCAGGAAAATCGCGTCGGCGACATCCTGCTGCGTGCCGGCAAACGCCTCGGGCCGTTCGAACTGGCGGTCGCCGCCGGGCAGGGGCTGGCGCAGTTGCACGTGGTGCGTCGCCCGCGTGTGGCGCTGCTGTCCACCGGTGACGAACTGGTCGAGCCGGGCCTGCCGCTGCGTCCCGGCAGCATCTACAACAGCAACCGCGTGTTGCTTGGCCACTGGCTGAAGGAACTGGGCTGCGAGGTGATCGACGCCGGGATTCTGCCGGATCGTCCGGCACAGACGCGGCTCAAGCTTGAGCAGCTGCAAGTGGCGGCCGACCTGATTCTGACCACGGGTGGCGTGTCTGCCGGCGATGCCGATTGCCTTGGTCAGGTGCTGCGCGACAACGGCAAGCCGCTACTGTGGAAACTCGCGATCAAGCCTGGCAAACCGCTGACCGTGGGGCATTTCGGTACGGTCCCGGTGATTGGCCTGCCGGGCAATCCGACCTCGGCGCTGGTGACCTTCGGCCTGCTGGCGCGGCCGTATCTGCTGCGCATTCAGGGCGTGGAAGAGGTCATGCCGTTGAGCTTTACGGTGAATGCCGGATTTGAATGGAATAAAGCTGGCAGCCGTCGAGAGTATCTGCGTGTGCGGCTGGAGACGGGGCGCGCGGTGTTGTATCCGAACCAGAGTTCCGGCGTTCTGCTCGGTGCGACCTGGGCCGATGGGCTGGTGGAAGTGCCGGAAAACAGCACTCACGGCATTGGCGATCCGCTGCGCTTTATTCCCTTCAGCGAACTGTTTTAAAGCGAAGATCAAAAGATCGCAGCCTTCGGCAGCTCCTACAGGAAACGCATTCCAGAGTAGGAGCTGCCGAAGGCTGCGATCTTTTTTGTAATGCTTATAGAAGAACGTATAAACACTACCAATCCCTGTGGGAGCTGGCTTGCCAGCGATTAGGCCGGCAAATCCAGCATTGAAGTTGGCTGACCCGGCGCAATCGCTGGCAAGCCAGCTCCCACAGGTTTATTGGTGTTTGGAGAAATGTGATCAGCTCAGCACATAGTCCACCGGCAGCAACATCGGTGGCAGGTCGGTTTCGCCCAGTTCGCTGAGAATGTCACGCTCGATAGTGCGCACCAGCGAGTCGGTCGCCAGGTCGTTTTCATCGCGGCCGAACGGGTCTTCCAATTCATCGGCAATCGCATCCAGGCCAAAGAACGTGTAGCTCACGATCGCCGTGAACAATGGGGTCAGCCAGCCCAGTGGTTCGGCCATGGCGAAGGGCAGCAGGATGCAGAACAGGTAGATCGTGCGATGCAGCAGCAAGGTGTAGGGGAAGGGCAGCGGGGTGTTCTTGATCCGCTCGCACACCGCTTGCGCCTGGGTCAGGCTGGTCAGGTGATTGGCCAGCAGCATGTAGCGCCACTCGCTCAGTTCACCGCTTTGATGCAGGTCGGAACACTGCTGGCCGACCTGCTGCAGAATCCGCCCGCTGTAGTCCGGCACCTGTGGATCGTGTTGCGGGGTGATCCACGCACGGCTGGCCGCCGCTTCGCTTTCCCGGCGCAATCGCGCATTCAGCGAGTGGGCGAAACCGCAGAGGTTGAGCAGTAACGGCTTGCGTTGTACCGACTCACGGATGACATGGGTCTCGCGAATCACCGAACGGATGTGCACCAGCACATCGCCCCAGGCCTTGCGCGCTTCATACCAGCGGTCATAGCAGGCGTTGTTGCGAAAATTCATGAAAATCGACAGCGACAGCCCGAGCAAGGTGAACGGCGTGGCGTTGACCTTGGTGAAGTTGCTCGGGTGGAGGATTTCAATCAGGACGATGGCCGAGGCCAGCAGGGTGACCATCAAGGTGCGCAGGGCGATACGTTTGGCAATCGAACCCTTGAGGGTGAAGAGGATGGCGAATTGGTTGACCTTGGGTCTGATGATCATGCTGGGCGATCCCGATTACGCAGGGTGAGGGCGGTTTCAACCGCCGGTCATGTTCATGAAGCGCACGACCTGCACGTCGTCGTTCACTTCGAAATTGTGCCTGTACGGCTTGAGTTTCATTGCCTCGATAATGGCTTTCTCCAGCCGCTGCGGTTGCCCCGGATGAGCGCGCAGCACGGCTTTCAGATCCACCGAATGCTCGTTACCCAGACACAGTAGCAGGCGCCCTTCGACGGTCAGCCGCACCCGATTGCAGGTGCCGCAAAAATTGTGGCTGTGCGGCGAGATGAAACCCAGACGAATGTCCGGTGCTTCGGCCAGCCGCCAGTAGCGCGACGGGCCCTGGGTCGACTCGGCGGAGTCGATCAGGGTGTAGCGCTCGGCGATCTTCGCGCGCACCTGGGCGCTGGAGAAAAACGACTCCGCGCGGCTGTGTTCGCTGATGATCCCCAGCGGCATTTCCTCGATGAAGGAGACGTCGAGCTGGCGGTCGATGGCGAAGCTCACCAGATCGTTGATCTCCTGATCGTTGCGCCCCTGCATCACCACCACGTTGAGTTTAGTGCGGGTGAATCCGGCCTTGCGCGCCGCATCGATGCCGCTGATCACCTGCGCCAGATCACCGGTGCGGGTCATCTGTCTGAAGCGCTCGGGATCGAGGCTGTCGAGGCTGATGTTCAGGCGCTTGACCCCGGCGTCGAACAGCGGCGCGGCGAGTTTGCCCAGCTGCGAGCCATTGGTGGTCATGCACAGCTCACGCAGGCCGGGCAGGGCGGCGATCTGCTCGCACAGCTTGACCACGCCCGGACGGATCAGCGGCTCGCCGCCGGTCAGGCGAATCTTGCGCGTGCCCAACGCCACGAAGCTCTGCGCCAGTTGATAGATCTCCTCCAGCGTCAGCACTTGCTGGCGTGGCAGAAACTGCATGTCCTCGGCCATGCAATACACGCAGCGGAAGTCGCAGCGGTCGGTGACCGACATGCGCAGATAGTCGACGCGGCGGTTGTAACCATCGATCAAGACACGCTCTGACATGACAGCCTCGCAGGAGTGAGAAGTCCGCATTAACGGACCAGGTTGACGCAGGTTATGGGCAACTTCGCAGGACGTCCAATCACTGTTTATGAACGCTTGATTGAGCGCGTCGATGATCAATTGTTTTGTCTTGAAAGTTGCCGCTTTAGTTTCGCAAGTCACGGTAAATAAAGGGTTTTTCAACGTGATAGAGGGTTTCGATAATGTGGTCATAAATAGCGATTAGACAATATTTTGTATCGGTTCATATCCTTGCCCCGGCAAATGAAACGACCGCTTTTTACTGTTGAAAGACGGTCGGATATTTAACCGAGATCAGGTTCACGCCTGTGTGCATCGTCATGGAGATGTCCCATGTCACAAGTCGACCGTTACAAACCTTACAAGGGTGCCGCTGCCGGTTGGGGCGCTGTGATCAGCCTGACCAAGAGCTGGCTGGGCAGTGAAAACGCCCTGAAAAACATCCGCGCCATGCTCAAGACCAACCAGAACGGCGGCTTCGACTGCCCGGGCTGCGCCTGGGGTGAAGCGCCCGGTGCGAGTATGCTCAAGTTCTGCGAGAACGGCGCCAAAGCGGTGAACTGGGAGGCTACCGGGCGTTTGGTCGACCCGGCGTTCTTCAACAAGTACACGGTGTCGAGCCTGGCCGAACAGAGCGACTACTGGCTGGAATATCAGGGGCGTCTGACCCACCCGATGCGCTACGACGCGCGGGTCGACCGCTATGTGGAAATCAGTTGGGAAGACGCGTTCGCGCTGATCGCCGAACACCTCAAGGGGCTGAAATCGCCGCACGAGGCCGAGTTCTATACCTCGGGCCGGGCCAGTAACGAAGCGGCGTTTCTCTATCAGTTGTTCGTCCGTGCCTACGGCACCAACAACTTCCCGGACTGCTCGAACATGTGCCACGAAGCCAGTGCGGTGAGCATGGGCGAGACGCTGGGCGTGGGTAAGGGCACCGTGGTCTACGAGGATCTGCATCACGCCGACGCGATCTTCGTCATCGGTCAGAACCCCGGCACCAACCACCCGCGCATGCTCGAACCGTTGCGCGAAGCGGTGAAACGTGGCGCGCAAGTGGTCTGCATCAACCCGCTGAAAGAGCGTGGCCTGGAACGTTTCCAGAACCCGCAGAACCCGCTCGAGATGCTCAGCAACGGCTGGGAAGCGACCAACACCGCGTACTTCCGTCCAGCGCTGGGTGGCGACATGGCGATGATCCGCGGCATGGTCAAATTCCTTCTGCAGTGGGAGCGTGAAGCCCAGGCCTCGGGCGGCGAGCCGGTGTTCGATCACGCCTTTATTGCCGAACACACCTCGGGTCTGGACAGCTACCTGGCAGAAGTCGACGCCACGACCTGGGAGCACATCCTTGAGCAGTCCGGCGTGCCGTTGCACGACATCGAACTGGCCGCGCGCATGTATGGCCGCGCCAAGAGCGTGATCATGTGCTGGGCCATGGGCCTGACCCAACATGTGCACTCGGTGCCGACCCTGCAGGAGGTCATCAACCTGCAACTGCTGCGCGGCAACGTTGGCCGTCCGGGCGCCGGCCTGTCGCCGGTGCGCGGTCACAGTAACGTGCAGGGCGACCGCACCATGGGCATCAACGAACTGGCGCCGAAGGAGTTGATGGACGCCCTGGAAAAACGCTTCAACTTCAAGGTGCCGCGCATGCACGGGCACAACACCGTTATGGCGATCGGTGCGATGGAACGTGGCGAAGCCAAGGTGTTTATCGGTCTGGGCGGCAACTTCGCCCAAGCCACGCCGGACACCCCGCGCACCCACGAAGCGATGCGCAAACTCGACCTGACCGTGCACATCTCGACCAAGCTCAACCGCAGCCATCTGGTCACCGGTCGCGACGCGTTGATCCTGCCGTGCCTCGGCCGTACCGACATCGACATCCAGGCCGAAGGCCCGCAAGGCGTGACGGTGGAGGACACCTTCAGCATGGTGCATTTGTCGTTCGGTCAGTTGAAACCGAAGTCGGCGCATTTGAAATCCGAACCGGCGATCATTGCCGGAATCGCCGCCGCGACATTGGGCAAACACCCGATCGACTGGGAATGGGCGGTGGGCGACTACGGGCGCATCCGCAACCTGATCGCCGACGTGATTCCGGGCTTCGAGAACTTCAACGAGAAACTGTTGATCCCGGGTGGTTTCCACCTCGGCAACGATGCCTCGGACCGGGTCTGGAACACCGAGTCCGGCAAAGCCCAGTTCACCCCGTGCGTGCTGCCGGAGCACTTGATCAGCGAAGGGGTGCGCAACCTGCCGGTCAAACCGGATCTGATCCTGCAGACCATGCGTTCCCACGATCAGTACAACACCACGCTGTACGGCCTCGACGATCGTTATCGCGGGGTTTACGGCATGCGCGACGTGATCTTCGCCAACGAACAGGACATCCAGCGCCTCGGTTTCGAACCGGGGCAGAAGGTCGATCTGGTGGCGCTGTGGGATGACGAGCGCGAGCGCCGGGTCAGCGGGTTCACCCTGATCGCCTACGACATTCCGCCCGGTCAGGCCGCGGCGTACTACCCGGAAACCAATCCGCTGGTGCCGCTGGAAAGCTACGGCGACCGGACCTACACGCCGACCTCGAAATTCGTCGCGATTCGCCTCGAAGCGGCCAAGGTCAGCAACCTGATCCCGTCATCGGTGGCGTAACCCGCTACCGATAAAAACACTGGCAATTTGACTGGCTGCAGGCGTTCGCGCCTGGCGGTGGCCCGGTTTCGTGCTGCCGCTTTTCAGCCTGGATGAGGACATCATCATGCTCAACATGGAGGCACTGGACCTGGCGCGAATTCAATTCGCGTTCACGGTTTCGTTCCACATTATCTTCCCGGCGATCACCATCGGCCTGGCGAGTTTCCTCGCGGTACTCGAAGGCCTGTGGCTGAAAACCCGTAACGACACCTACCGTGATCTCTACCATTTCTGGTCGAAGATCTTTGCCGTCAACTTCGGCATGGGCGTGGTCTCGGGGCTGGTCATGGCCTACCAGTTCGGTACCAACTGGAGCGGCTTTTCGGACTTTGCCGGGAGCATCACCGGGCCGTTGCTGACCTATGAGGTGCTGACTGCGTTCTTCCTTGAGGCCGGCTTCCTCGGGGTCATGCTGTTCGGCTGGAACCGCGTCGGTCGTGGGCTGCACTTCTTTGCCACGGTGATGGTCGCCATCGGCACGCTGATTTCAACGTTCTGGATTCTCGCTTCCAACAGCTGGATGCAGACCCCGCAGGGTTTCGAAATCGTCGACGGGCGGGTGATGCCGCTGGACTGGCTGGCGATCGTGTTCAACCCGTCGTTCCCGTTCCGACTGGCGCACATGGCGATTGCCGCGTTTGTCGCGACGTCGTTCTTCGTCGGTGCGTCGGCGGCCTGGCATTTGCTGCGCGGCAACAACACCGCGCCGGTGCGCAAGATGTTTTCCATGGCGTTGTGGATGGCACTGATCGTGGCGCCAATTCAGGCCGTGGTCGGTGACGCCCATGGCTTGAACACCCTGGAACATCAACCGGCGAAAATCGCCGCCATCGAAGGCCACTGGGAAAACGCCGACAACGGCCCGACGCCGCTGGTGCTGTTCGGCATCCCCGACATGCAGGCGGAGAAGACCCAATATGCGCTGGAAATCCCGTACCTCGGCAGCCTGATCCTGACCCACAGCCTCGACAAACAGATCCCGGCGCTCAAGAGCTTCCCGAAAGAAGACCGGCCGAACTCGACCGTCATCTTCTGGAGCTTCCGCGTGATGGCCGGGCTGGGCATGTTGATGATCCTCGTCGGTCTGCTGGGGCTGGCGCTGCGCCGTGGCGGCAAGCTCTATCAGCATCGCGGTTTTCAGCGTCTGGTATTGCTGATGGGGCCGAGCGGGTTGATCGCGTTGCTGGCTGGCTGGATCACCACCGAAGTCGGGCGTCAGCCGTGGGTGGTTTACGGTTTGATGCGCACCCATGATGCCGCGTCGCACCACTCGGTGGCGCAGATGAGCACCTCGCTGCTGCTGTTCGTGGTGATCTACTGCTCGGTGTTCAGCGTGGGTATCGGCTACATGATGAAACTGGTGCGCAAAGGTCCGCAGCCACATCACGAACATTCACCGGAGGGCGATCAGTTGCAGACTCCGCGCCGACCCATTTCGGCGGCTACCGCCCCGATGAAGGAGCATTGAGTCATGGGTATTCAAGGTATCGATCTCTCGTTGATCTGGGGTGTGATCATCGCCTTCGGGGTGATGATGTACGTGATCATGGATGGCTTCGATCTGGGCTTGGGGATCCTGTTTCCGCTGATCCCGGATGAGCAGGAGCGCGACGTGATGATGAACACCGTCGCCCCGGTGTGGGACGGCAATGAAACCTGGCTGGTGCTGGGTGGCGCGGCGCTGTATGGCGCGTTTCCGCTGGCCTACGGAGTGATTCTGGAGGCGTTGTACCTGCCGCTGATCCTGATGCTCTGCGGGCTGATTTTCCGTGGTGTGGCGTTCGAATTTCGCTTCAAGTCGTCGCCGCAAAAGCGTCACTGGTGGGACAAGGCGTTCATCGGTGGTTCGCTATTGGCGACGTTCTCCCAGGGTGTGGTGATCGGCGCGTACGTGTCGGGCATTCCCGTGGTGGATCGGCAGTTTGCCGGTGGCGGCCTGGACTGGCTGGCGCCGTTCCCGCTGGTGTGCGGCGTCGGTCTGGTGGTGGCTTATGCGCTGCTGGGCAGCACCTGGTTGTTGGTCAAGACCGAAGGCATGCTCGAGTCGCGGATGCGTCTGTTCACTCGGCCATTGGCGTGGTTGCTGCTGGCGATGGTGGTGGTGATTGGCGTCTGGACCCTGCAGTTGCACCCGGAACTGGCTACGCGCTGGTCCAGTCATGGGCACTTGATGGTGTTCGCCGGGTTGGTGGGGTTGGCGCTGCTGGCATTGTTCGGGCTGCTGCGCACCTTGCGTCAGCGTCACACCCACTGGCCGTTCGTGTTCACTCTGGTGCTGATGCTGCTCGGCTACATCGGCCTGGCGCTGAGCATCTGGCCGAACATCATCCCGCCGTCGGTGAGCCTGTGGGCTGCGGCGTCGCCGCCATCCAGCCAGTTGTTCGCCCTGATCGGCGCACTGTTCATCCTGCCGGTGATCCTGATGTACACCTTCTGGAGCTACTACGTATTCCGCGGAAAAGTGAGGATTGGCGATGGCTACCATTGATTCGCGTGAGGTCAAAACCAGCCGCTGGTACAAGCGCCTGGGCTGGTTGTTGCTGATTTGGCTGGGCAGTGTAGTGTCACTCGCCGTGGTGGCAAGCCTGCTGAAACTGGCAATGTATGCAGCGGGAATGAGAACCCACTGACCCTGAAAAACCGGAGCCATGGCTCCGGTTTTTTTGTGCCCGCAATTCTGAACATCACTGATGCCCCCAGTGGGAGCGGGCTTGCTCGCGAAGGCGTCAGGTCAGCCGACATTGATGCTGAATGTGCCGGCCCTTCGTGAGCAAGCCCACTCCCACACTTGATCGCGGCCAGCCGCAAATCCTTCATTCACCGACGATCCCCAGTGGGAGCGGGCTTGCTCGCGAAGGCGTCAGGTCAGTCGATATTGATGCTGAATGTGCCGACCTCTTCGTGAGCATGCCCACTCCCACCCTTGATCGCGGCCAGCCGCAAATCCTTCATTCACCGACGATTCTCTGTGGGAGCGGGCTTGCTCGCGAAAGCGTCAGGTCAGTCGACATTGATGCTGAATGCGCCGGCCCCTTCGTGAGCAAGCCCACTCCCACCCTTGATCGCGGCCAGCCGCAAATCCTTCATCACCGACGATCCCTTGTGGGAGCGGGCTTGCTCGCGAAAGTGTCAGGTCAGTCGACATTGATGCTGAATGTGCCGGCCTCTTCGTGAGCAAACCCACTCCCACCCTTGATCGCGTCCAGCCGCAAATCCTTCATTCACCGACGATCCCCAGTGGGAGCGGGCTTGCTCGCGAAGGCGTCAGGTCAGTCGATATTGATGCTGAATGTGCCGGCCTCTTCGTGAGCAAGCCCACTCCCACAGTTGACCCGGTGCGCAGACACATCCGGCCAACAAACATCTCCAGCGCGCTGTGCTGGCTGATCTAGCCTTTTCTCAACTCAACCATGAACAAGGCAAAGGAATGCCCAAGCGTTACTCATCACATCGCCTGCGAACCGGCCGTCATTGCGAAGAAAATCAGATCTACCTACTAACCGCCAATACCTTGGGGCGTGAGCGAGTGTTCACGGATTACAGGCTCGGCCGGTTGGTTGTGCATCAGTTCAGGCAGGCGCAGGAGGAGGGGTTTGCCGAGACATTGGCATGGGTTGTCATGCCGGATCATTTTCATTGGCTGATCCAGTTGCAAAAGGGAACACTTGGACAATTGATGTGCCAGGTCAAATCCCTGAGTACTCGTTCAGTGAACACAGCGACCGGTAGAACCGGGAGCCTTTGGCAACACGGTTTTCATGATCATGCATTACGTCGAGAGGAGGACCTAGTGAAACTGGCTCGCTATGTAGTGGCTAATCCACTGCGGGCCGGACTGGTAAAAAAAACTCGGTGACTATCCGTTATGGGATGCGATCTGGGTTTGAACTCAGGATGTGCATACACCGCATTACTTCAGAATAAATGCGATCCCTGTGGGAGCGGGCTGGCTCGCGAAGGCGTCAGGTCAGTCGACATTGATGCTGAATGTGCCGGGCCCTTCGTGAGCAAGCCCACTCCCACCCTTGATCGCGTCCAGCCGCAAATCCTTCATTCACCGACGATCCCCTGTGGGAGCGGGCTTGCTCGTGAAGGCGTCAGGTCAGTCGACATTGATGCTGAATGCGCCGGCCCCTTCGTGAGCAAGCCCACTCCCACCCTTGATCGCGGCCAGCCGCAAATCCTTCATTCACCGACGATCCCCTGTGGGAGCGGGCTTGCTCGCGAAAGTGTCAGGTCAGTCGACATTGATGCTGAATGTGCTGACCCCTTCGTGAGCAAGCCCACTCCCACCCTTGATCGCGGCCAGCCGCAAATCCTTCATCACCGACGATCCCCAGTGGGAGCGGGCTTGCTCGCGAAGGCGTCAGGTCAGTCGACATTTATGCTGAATGCGCCGGCCCCTTCGTGAGCAAGCCCACTCCCACCCTTGATCGCGGCCAGCCGCAAATCCTTCATTCACCGACGATCCCCAGTGGGAGCGGGCTTGCTCGCGAAAGCGTCAGGTCAGCCAACATTGATGCTGAATGCGCCGGCCCTTTCGTGAGCAAGCCCACTCCCACCCTTGATCGCGGCCAGCCGCAAATCCTTCATTCACCGACGATCCCCAGTGGGAGCGGGCTTGCTCGCGAAGGCGTCAGGTCAGTCGACATTGATGCTGAATGTGCCGGCCCTTTCGTGAGCAAGCCCACTCCCACATTGGATCTTCGGTGTTTTCTGAAGGCGGGCTATTGCGCCCCAAACATCGCGGTCCAGTAGATCCCGGCGCTGCTCTTTGGGTCGGTCGCGTAGGCGGCGCCGAGTTCTTTGTATTGCGGGTTCATCAGGTTGGCGCAGTGGCCGGGGCTGGCGAGCCAGCCGTCGACGACCTTGCGCACGGTGTCTTGGCCGGCAGCGATGTTCTCGCCGACCAGTTGCCCGCTGTAGCCGGCCAGTTCGGCGCGGTCGCCCGGGGTGCGGCCGTCGCGGTCCTTGTGGTCGAAGTAGTTGTTGTTGGCCATGTCGCGGCTGTGATCCTGTGAGATCGTGCCCAGGCTCGCGTTCCAGGCCAATGGCCCGGCAGCAGCAAAGGCTTGCCCGCCGCATTGGCGTGGCTGGGCGCGGGCCACGTTGACCTGCTCGAGTAACTTCTGGCCTTCAGCCTGCGCATCACCGAGCTTCGCCGAGAGCAACGGTCGCGCCAGCACGATTCGCCAGTCGCGATCGGCGCGGCTGACCCCGACATCGACGAACTGCGGGTCCAGCACCACCTGACAGAAACTTTCCTCAATCGCCTTCATCGCCGATGCCGCATCCCGTGGGCCGTTGAGCGTAATCGCCTGCACATTGACCATCGGGTAACTGGCGCTGGCCATGGCCTGTTGCAGATCGACCGCACCGCTGGCCGGCAGTCTCAGCCGTGGGTCGGCCGACAGCGGTGGCAGTTCGTTGGACGCCTGGCTGCCGCAGCGCTGCGGCTGACCGCGATAGTTGTTGATCGACTCGATCAGTTGCGACTCGTCGGCAGCCATGGCCGAGGCGGCCACGACCAGGCCCACGGACAGCGTGGCAAAACGCAAGACGGATGGCATGAAGCGCATGGAAATCTCCCTTGAGCTGAGTGCGCTCATGATGCGCGAAATGGCCCGGGGGAATGCAATGTCTTTTTCTTTATCGAGCGGATTTTTCTGCGGAACGTTACTGCGGTATTTGCCGTCTACACTCTCCGAAGGCCCCGGGAACCGGGCGTCTCCCCCACGAAACACCTTGCCCGTAACGGGCGCTGCCGGAAGAACTGACATGGGATTGAAATGGTTGGCTGGCTGTTTCGCATTAACCCTTATGGCCGGCGTTGTGAACGCCACCGATCAGACCCCGATCAAGGCCAAGGCCGAAGAGAAAGCCCAGGTGCTGGAAGAAAAAGCCGCCGATAAAGTCAGCGCCGCACCGGCACCCAAATCCGAAGCGATCACCCCCACTGAAGTACAAGCCGTGGACCCCGCCGGCACCGCGCCGCTGGACGATCCGATCACTTGCCTGGCACGCAGTATCTACTGGGAAGCCAAGGGTCGCGACACCCCGGAAATGGAGGCGGTGGCCAATGTGGTGATGAATCGCCTGGGGCACGACGGCTTTCCAGGCACCGTGTGCGAAGTAGTCAAACAAGGTTCGGAAACCAAGAGCTGCCAGTTTTCCTGGTGGTGCGATGGCAAGGCGGATCAGGTCAAGGAAGACGCTGAATACACCCTGGCCAAGGACATAGCCGGCAAGGCGCTCAACCGCCAACTGCCGGATCGCACCCATGGTGCGCTGTACTTTCATGATCGCAACGTGCATCCCGGCTGGGCCAAGGAATACAAAAAGACCGCCGAAGTCGGCAAATTCCTCTTCTATAAACCGGCCGGTGGTGATGCGCGCTAGACGCAGACTTCCCGTACACAATTGCGCAGCCAGCGGTGCGCCGGGTCGGCGTCCATGCGCGGGTGCCAGAGCATCGACACGCTGATCGGCGGCATCCTGAAGGGCAGGGCGAAACTGTGCAGGCCCATGCGCAGCTTGCTGGTGTGACGCTCCGGGACGGTGGCGATCAGGTCCGATTCGCGGACCAGCGTCAGCGCCGCCGAAAAGCCGCCGAATGAAGTGACGATATCTCGGGTCAGTCCTGCGGCGAGCAGCGCCTCGTCGACCGGGCCGCTGCTGCGCCCGCGTCGTGAGATGAGAATGTGCTGGCCGCCGGCAAAGCGTTTGCTGCTGATCTTGCCCGAACTCAATGGATGGCCTTCGCGCACCACACCGATCCACTGATCCTCAAACAGGATGCGGCTGTGTAGCGCCGGGTCAGTGCTGTCGTCGACCACACCGGTCTCCAGATCGACCCGGCCTTCGCGCAGCGGTGTGCTGTCCTTGTCGGCTTTTTGCACAAAGCGCAGGCGCACGCCGGGGGCCTCTTCAGCAATGCGCGCGAGCAGCGCGGCGGCAAAGGTTTCGACAAAACCGTCGGTGTTGCGCAAGGTGAAGGTGCGTTGCAACTGGCCGGGATCGAGCACTTCGGCGGGGCGCAACACCGCCTCGGCTTCCTGCACCAGAGCGCTGACCCGTTCGCGCAACTCCAGCGCACGCGGGGTCGGCACCAGACCTCGGCCGGCGCGCACCAGCAACGGATCGCCGGTGGTCTCGCGCAATCGGGCCAGGGCGCGGCTCATCGCTGACGGGCTCAACCGCAGAATGTGCGCGGCACGCGCGACGCTGCCTTCGCGCAACAACACGTCGAGGGTGATCAACAGGTTCAGATCCGGGGCGCTCATGACATGGCGTTCCATGCAGGTATCAAGTGCAAAGCATGCGTCTTGCGCCTTGCCTTGTCGAGACTCAGGCTATGCCGTCTGACCATCAGATGGAGCGCCCGATGCCCCGAACTCCCTTGAACACTCAAACCCGCTGGGCGCTGACCAGTCTGGCGCTGTCGATGTTGATGCCGTCGCTGGACACCAGCATCGCCAACGCCGGATTACCGACTCTGGCGGCAGCGTTCGATGCGACGTTTCAACAGGTGCAGTGGATCGTGCTGGCGTACCTGCTGGCGGTCACCACGTTGATCGTCAGTGTCGGGCGCCTGGGCGATGTGTTCGGGCGGCGACGACTGCTGCTGATCGGCATCGGCATTTTCACCAGTGCTTCGTTGTGCTGCGCGTTGGCTCCGGGGCTGAGCTGGTTGATTGGCGCACGGGCGGTGCAGGGCCTTGGCGCAGCGATCATGTTTGCCTTGACCGTGGCGCTGGTGGCGGATGCGGTGCCCAAGGCGCGGGCGGGCAGTGCGATGGGTTTGCTGGCAACCATGTCGGCCACCGGCACCAGCCTCGGGCCGTCGTTGGGTGGCCTGCTGATCGCGCATGTCGGCTGGCCGTCGATCTTTGTCCTCAACGTGCCGTTGGGCTTGCTCAATGCGTGGCTGGTTTATCGCTATCTGCCGGCGGATCGGCCGACGCGGTCGAGGGTGGCGTTTGATTATCTCGGCACTGCGGTGTTGGTTTTGACCCTGGCGGTCTACGCGCTGGCGATGACACTGGAGGGTTTCACCCTGATATTGCTGCTGCTCAGCCTGTGCGGCGCAGGCCTGTTTATCGCGGTCGAAATGAAAGCCAAGGCGCCGCTGATTCGTCTGTCGTTGTTCGCCGACTCGCGACTGGGCAGCAGCCTCGCGCTGACGTTGCTGGTGACGACGGTAATGATGACCACGCTGGTGGTCGGGCCGTTTTACCTGAGCCGTGGACTGGGACTGGGCAGCACCGTGGTAGGTCTGGCGTTGTCCGTCGGGCCGCTGCTGGCGGCGTGCGGCGGGGTGCCGGCCGGGCGTCTGGTGGATCGCTTCGGCGCGCGGCGGGTGGTGCCGGGGGCGTTGTTCGGGATGGTTGGTGGTTGCAGTTTGTTGGCGCTGTTGCCGATGAGTTTCGGTCTGCCGGCGTATCTGCTGCCGATGGCGCTGATCGCCAGCAGTTACGCGTTGTTCCAGGCAGCGAACAATACCGGGTTGATGGCGACGGTCAGTCAGGATCAGCGCGGCGTGGTCTCGGCCTTGCTCGGGCTGTCGCGCAATCTGGGCTTGATCACCGGCGCGGCAGTCATGGGGGCGGTGTTTGCGCTGGCCACGGGAGACCCGACGCAAGCCGCGGCCGAGGTTATCGGCCGCGGCTTGCACAGCACGTTTGGTGTTGCAGCGGCGCTGATGATCATGGCCCTTATCGTCAGCTGGCGTGGGTACTCAAGATACTCGCCACCTGCTGTGGCTGGCAGTTGAGGTACGGCGAGGACTTCAGCCAGTGCTGGTCCGGGTACCAGGAGAACATGAACTGGCCGTCCTTGAGTTTGTCGATCACCTGTCTAGCCACTTGCGGGCGTACCGCAGGGCAACCCTGACTGCGACCGATACGGCCCTGACGTTTACTCCATAACGGGTTCACGTAGTCGGCGGCGTGGATCACGATGGCGCGGTCGCGAGCCATGTCATTGAAACCCGGCTCCAGACCGTCCATACGCAGCGAATAACCGTGGGTGCCCTTGTAGCTTTCCTGCGTGCGGAACAGGCCGAGGCTGGACTGGTAACTGCCTTCGCGGTTGGAGAACTGGGTAGCGAAGTTTTCCCCGGAATTGGACCCGTGCGCGACTAGGTCACGCAGCACCAGTTTTTGTCTGCTCAAATCGAAGATCCACAGCCGGCGGGCGGTGGAGGGCTGCGAATAGTCGATGATCGCCAGGTGGCGGGAAGGTTTCGCGCCGTTGTTGATCGCACATTGCATAGCGTTCAAGGCACCTTTCAGCGCCTGGGGATTGAGTTCCGGCGCGGCGTGCGCGAGGCTGGTCAAGAGAACCGGCGATGGCTTGCCGGCGGCGAAAGCTGGGCTGCTCACGACGACGAGAGTCGCAGTGGTCAGCAGAAGTCGGCGCAAAAACGTCAACATTTATAAAGTGTCCTCACTTGCTACTTATTTGGCACTTTGGCTCCTGACTCCCAGTCATACCCACAGACCCCTGATTCGGGCCTGACTGTTCAGCGCACCTGATGTAAGGTTGACCGTCATTGAGGCGGCCACGGATTGGAGTAAAGCAGTTGTTCAAAAAGTACGCATGCTACTTGAGCATTTGTTTGCTCGCTGCGCCGTTTGTCGCTTGTGCCGAGGAGCCGCTGCCGCCGTTGCAGACACTGCCGACGCCGCCGGCGCAAATGCCGGTTGAGCCGCAGAGTCCGCTGCAAGCGGTGCTGATCGGTTTGCCGCAGGCGTGCCCGGCGATTGCCGCGCATCTGAACGGCGCGGCGCTGTCGCAACTGCAAGCGTTCTACCAGCAGCAGGACTGGCTGCCGGTGTGGGCCAGCGAGACAGGGCGTTTGCCGGTCTTGCGCGCGCAGTTGCAGCTGTTGGCCGATGATGGGCTCGATCCAAAGCGCTATCCGGTAGCGGCCAACCCGCCGCAGGATGGCGAATTGTGTGCCGATATCGACATCAGTCGTTCTTACCTGCAAGCACTGCAGGACCTGCATTACGGTCGTCTGCTGCAGTCACATTTCGAGCCGCTGTGGCATGCCGATGAGGCCCCGCGTGATCGGCAGGCCGAATTACTCGCGATCGCCGTACCCGGCCTGCATGACATCAAGGCCGCTTTCGATCTGGCCCGTCCGCATCTGGCGCAATACCAAAGCCTGCGCCATCTCTACGCCAGTCAACGGCTGCAAGCCTTGCCGCACTGGCAGTCGGTGGGCAACGGCCCGTTGTTGCGTCCGGCGATGGAAGACAAGCGCGTTCCGGAACTGGCCCGACGGTTGTACAGCGAAGGCTATCTGACCCACGCCATCGGTTCGCCCGGCAATGCCTATGACGGTGTGCTGGTAGAGGCGGTGAAGAGCTTCCAGGCCAACCATTCGCTGCAGGCTGACGGGGTGGTCGGGCCGGGGACGATTGCCGAACTCAACATCACTCCGCTGACGCGCCGTGAACAATTGCGGGTCAACCTCGAACGCTTTCGCTGGCTGGCCCAGGACATGGAGCCCAACGGCTTGCTGGTCAACGTCGCTGCCGCCGAGCTGACGCTGTATGAGGGGGGAGTGCCGGTCTGGCAGACCCGCACCCAGGTCGGGCGCGCCGAACGGCAGACCCCGCTGCTCAAATCCCGGGTCACGCGCCTGACCCTGAACCCGACCTGGACCGTGCCGCCGACCATCTGGAAGGAAGACAAACTGCCGGCGATCCGCAAGGATCAGACCTTTCTCAGCCGCCAGAACCTGCAAGTGCTCGACGCCCATGGTCAGCCGTTGGCCGCAGCGGATATCGACTGGGACAATCCCGGCAACATCATGCTGCGCCAGGACGCCGGGCCGCGAAATCCGCTGGGGCAACTGGTGATCCGCTTCCCCAACCCGTTCGCGGTGTACCTGCACGACACGCCGAGCAAGGCGCTGTTTGACAAGGGGCCGCGCGCATTCAGCTCCGGCTGTGTGCGGGTCGAGCACCCGATGCAACTGCGTGACCTGCTGCTGACCCCGGCGGAACGCGCGCGCACCGACACCTTGCTCGCCACCGGCAGCACCCACGAATTCCGCCTGTCGGCACCGGTACCGATCCTGATGACTTACTGGACGGCACAGGTCGGCAAGGATGGGCAGATACGTTATGCGCCGGATATCTACAGCCGCGACGAGGCCCTGTTGGCCGGGTTGGATCGGGCACACTGATCCCCAGTCATCCACACAACCCTGTAGGAGTGAGCCTGCTCGCGATAGCGTCAAGTCAGCCGACATCAACGCTGAATGTACCGACCCCTTCGTGAGCAAGCCCACTCCCACCCTTGATCGCGGCCAGCCGACAATCCCTGACCCACCGACAATCCCCGGTGGGAGCGGGCTTGCTCGCGAAGGCGTCAGGTCAACCGCCATCAATGCTGAATGAACGGGCTCCTTCGTGAGCAAGCTCACTCCCACCCTTGATCGCGGCCAGCCGACAATCCCTGACCCACCGACAATCCCCGGTGGGAGCGGGCTTGCTCGCGAAGGCGCCAAGTCAGCCGCCATCAATGCTGAATGAACGGGCTCCTTCGTGAGCAAGCCCACGCCCACATTTGGATTTTCAGTGTGTCGGTCAGTGTGATTCGGCACCGGTCCGCAGCGTCTAGCCCCAGTGTCCCCGCAATCCCATGGGGCGAGACTTCGGAACCCGGCATGCAAGCGCTGTTGAACGAGATTCTTGACGCTGTCCGGCCCCTGATCGGGCAGGGCAAGGTGGCTGACTACATTCCTGCCCTCGGCACCGTGCCGGCCAATCAGCTGGGCATTGCGGTGTATGGCAACGACGGCGAAATGTATTGCGCCGGCGATGCCGAGACGCCGTTCTCGGTGCAGAGTATTTCCAAGGTGTTCAGCCTGGTGCAGGCAATCGAGCATTCCGGCGAGGCGATCTGGGAGCGCCTGGGCCACGAGCCGTCGGGCCAGCCGTTCAACTCGCTGGTGCAGCTGGAGTTCGAACGCGGGCGTCCGCGCAACCCGTTCATCAATGCCGGGGCGCTGGTGATCTGCGACATCAACCAATCGCGTTTCGCCGCGCCGGCCTTGTCGATGCGTGACTTCGTGCGGCGCCTGTCGGGCAATCCGCAGGTGATCGTCGACGGCAAGGTCGCCGAATCCGAATACCAGCATCGCGCCCGCAATGCGGCCATGGCGTACCTGATGCAATCGTTCGGCAACTTCCACAACGATGTCGAAGCGGTGCTGCGCAGTTACTTCAGCCACTGCGCGTTGCGCATGAACTGCATCGATCTGGCCCGGGCGTTCTGCTTCCTCGCCAACGACGGTTTCTGCAAGCACAGCGGCGAACAGATCCTGACCCGGCGCCAGACCCAGCAGGTCAACTCGATCATGGCCACCAGCGGCCTGTATGACGAGGCCGGCAACTTCGCCTACCGCGTCGGTCTGCCGGGCAAGAGCGGGGTCGGCGGCGGGATCGTCGCGGTGGTGCCCGGGCAGTTCACGGTGTGCGTGTGGTCGCCGGAACTCAACGCCGCCGGCAACTCGCTGGCGGGGATGGCGGCGCTGGAGATGCTCAGTTCGCGGATTGGCTGGTCGGTGTTCTGACCTGATCTTCCAAACACCACGAAACCTGTGGGAGCGGGCTTGCTCGCGAAGAGGCCAGCACATTCAATATCCATGTTGATGGTGCCGACGCCTTCGCGAGCAAGCCCGCTCCCACAGGTTCGGTGGTGTTTGTAGAAGGTGTGTTTCAGCGCAGAATCCGCTACATTTTCCGGCCGCCCCTCATATGGTGAATCCGCTTCATGTCTCTTGCGCTCGAACGTCTAGTCGCTGGCACGCCGATCCCTTTCGCTGGCAACCGTGTGACCGTGGTCAGCCCCGAACTGGCGGCGCGGTTTCAGCCCGGTGACCACCTGCTGGTCGAGCAGGTGAGTGGCGAGCTGCTGCTGATTCCGGTGGTCGATCAACAAGCGGCTGCGGTGGCAATCGAACGTGCTGAAGCGGCATTCACTGCATTGTCGGCAGTGTCCGACGAAGCCATCAGTCGCTTCTTCGACCTGTTCGCGCAACGCCTGGAAACCCCGGAATGCTGGACCTTGATCGAAGCCGCGAACCTGGCCGACATCGAGCGCGCCAAGGCCCGTGGTCGCTCGACCACCCGACTGCTTGCCGACGAACGCATGCGCCGCGACATGATCGCCGGTCTGCGCGCCTGGCGTGATGCGCCGGCCACGCGCGGCAAGGTCATCAGTTGCGTCGAACACGACGGCTGGAAGGTCGAGCAAGTGGTGTCGCCGCTGGGCATCGTGGCTTTCGTGTTCGAAGGACGACCGAATGTGTTCGCCGATGCTGCTGGCGTACTGCGCACTGGCAACACCGCAGTGCTGCGCATTGGCAGCGACGCGTTGGGCACCGCGCAAGCGATCGTCACTCACGCGCTGAACCCGGCGCTGGCCGATGCTGGTTTGCCGGCAGGTGCGGTGTCGCTGGTGGAAAGTGTCAATCACGCGGCCGGGTGGGCAATGTTCGCCGACCGGCGTCTGTCGCTGGCGGTGGCCCGGGGTTCGGGGCGTGCGGTCAGCCAGTTGGGCAGCATCGCCCAGCAGTCGGGCACGGCGGTCAGCCTGCATGGCACCGGCGGCGCATGGTTGGTTGCTGATCGTGATGCCGATGCCACACGTTTTGCCGCCGTGGTACGCAATTCGCTGGATCGCAAAGTCTGCAACACCCTGAACGTCTGCCTGATTCAACGCGACCGTGCTGCCGAACTGGTGCCGCTGTTCCTCGATGCCCTGAAGCAGGCCGGCAGCGCACGCGGGCAGGGCTGCAAATTGCACATCGTCGCAGGCAGCGAGAATTGCCTGCCGGCCGAGTGGCAGAACGCGACGGTCGAGGTCTATCGCGCCGAGGGTTATCAGACCGAAGCCCTGGCCGAAGCGTTGGCGGAATCAGAGCTGGGCCGCGAGTGGGAGTGGGAAGAAACCCCGGAAATCAGCCTGATGATCGTCGACGATCTGGATCAGGCGATCACGTTGTTCAACCGCTACAGCCCGCAGTTCACGGTGTCGCTGATCAGCGAGGATGCTGGCGCCCAGGAACGCTTTTACAACGCGGTGAACGCTCCGTTTGTGGGCAATGGGATTACCCGCTGGGTCGATGGGCAGTACGCGTTGAACAAGCCGGAACTGGGTCTTTCGAACTGGGAGAGCGGGCGCTTGTTTGCGCGCAGTGCGATTCTTTCGGGGGATGGGGTGTTTACGGTGCGGAGTCGTATGACTCAGATCGACCTCACCGTAAAACGCTGATCTGAACACCAAACCTGTGGCGAGGGAGCTTGCTCCCGCTGGTCTGCGCAGCAGACCCAAAAAAGCGAGGGCCGCTGCGCGCCCCAGCGGGAGCAAGCTCCCTCGCCACAGGGTTGCACTGTTCTCCTTCAGGCAGCTGCGCTGGTGTTTGCCTGCACCGCACAAGTCGCTGGCTGCTCAGCCAGCGGCACAAACGTACGGCGGTCAGCCGCCAGCGCATCGATCGAGCCGGTCTCGATGTCATACACCCAGCCATGCAGATTCAGCAGGCCTTTCTCCTGGGCCAGGCGCACGCTCGGGTGGGTCTGAATATTCGCCAGTTGCGCGATCACATTTTCCCGCACCATCGAACTCAATTTCGCCGCGTCATTGGCGTGCGGCCGCGCCTCGTTCACCACTTTCGCCGACTCGGCATGTTGCAGCCAGCCGCTGACGGCGGGCAGATGATCCATGCATTTGCACTGGGCAATCGCAGTCATCGCGCCGCAATCGGAATGGCCGCAGATCACGATGTCGGTCACCCCAAGCACCGCCACCGCGTATTCCACCGTTGCCGAAACCCCGCCCGGATGCGGGCTGTAGGACGGCACGATATTGCCTGCGTTACGGATCACGAACAGCTCGCCGGGTTCTTGCTGGGTCAGCAGTTCCGGCACCACGCGGCTGTCGGAACAGGTGATGAACAAGGTTCCGGGTTGCTGGGTGGTCGCCAGGTGTTTGAACAGTTCGGTGCGTTGCGGGAAGGCTTCGTTCTGGAACTTCAGGAAACCGTCGATCAGGCTTTTCATGGTGTAGTCCTCTTAGTTCGAGCAACCGTTGCCGAATTCGCTGTATTGAAGAATGTGTTTGTCGCCATTGCTGTCCAGATACGTCATCTCCACCGGCACCACGCCACAGACGTCGGCAACCGGGGTAATGCTCACGACTTCGGCGATGTCCAGGTGCATGCCGTAGTGGTAGGCCACGGCATCTTCATCGGCATGAACCTGAGTGGACAGGCCGGCAAGCAGGGCAAGGGCCAGCAGAATTTTTTGCATGGGGCAGCCTCCAGACGTATTGGGGAACGGTTGCAATGAAAGTGTTGGGATGGCCCGCCCCTCGGGGCGGGCCAGGCGGATCAGAACGGACGCAGGGGCAGGAACTTGCCGTCGAGGGTGACCACGGCGCGGGAGCCGCCTTCCGGGTCTTCGACTTTCTTGATGTCGAGTTTGAAGTTGATGGCGCTGATGATGCCGTCGCCGAACTGCTCGTGGACCAGGGCTTTGAGGGTGGTGCCGTAGATCTGGATCATCTCGTGGAAGCGGTAGATGGTCGGGTCGGTCGGCACGCCGCTGAGGCTGCCGCGCAGCGGGATGATCTGCAGGGCGGCAACGGCGTCGGCGTCCAGTTCAAGTTTGTCGCCAACCACTTGCGCGGCGGTTTGTGGCAGCGGGTGCTGGCCGAGCAGGGCAGCGGTGACGTAGGCCAGGCTCAGGCCGGTGTCGTCGGCCAGATCCTGCCACGACAGGCCTTTGCGTGCCTTGATGTCGAGAATGCGGGTGGTCAGGGCCAGGCTGGCATCGTTGTAGGCGTGGGACTGTTGCATGGTGTCACTCCTTTCAGGGTTGGCTTGCTGTGTGGGAGCAATCTTCTACCGATTGATCCATAGCGTCCAAGACCGATATACAATGCTTCGCATAAGCTCTGCCTATAGATGGTGATCCCATGTTGTTGCGACATTTGCGTTATCTGCTGGCCGTGGCCGACCACGGCGGCTTCACCCGGGCGGCGGAGGCGTTGCATGTGTCGCAGCCGACCTTGTCGCAACAGATCCGCCAACTGGAAGAAAGCCTCGGGGTGAACCTGTTCGATCGCACCTCACGCACGGTCAAGCCCACCGATGCCGGTGAGGCCTACATCGAATGTGCGCGGCGGGTGCTGGTGGAACTGGAGGCGGGCAAGCGGGCGTTGCATGACGTGAAGGATCTGTCCCGTGGCAGCTTGCGCCTGGCCATGACCCCGACCTTCATGGCCTATCTGGTCGGGCCGTTGGTGCGCGATTTCGCGGCGCGCTATCCGGGTATTCATTTGCAGATTTTCGAACTGTCGATGGACGACATCGAGGCTGGGCTGGCGGATGACTCGCTGGACATCGCGATTGCCTTTACCCCGGTGCGCCACCCGGACATCGAGTGCATTCCGGCGTTTACCGAAACCCTGGGGATCATGATCGGCCGCGAACATCCGTTGTACGGGAGTACATCGGTGCTGACGGCGAGTGACCTTGCTCAGCTGGATTTCGCCTTGCTGGCGTCAGACTTCATTACCCGGTTATCGATTGATGAGTATTTTCGTCAGCAGGGGATTACGCCGAAGGTGCGGATCGAGGTGAACTCGGTGAGCACATTGCTCGAGGTAGTGCGCCATTCGCCAATGGCGACGATGTTGCCGGAGGCGATTGCCACCGAAGACCGGGCGCTGCGTCGGCTGCGGGTCGAGAACGAAGCGCCGCAGCGCGGGGCGGCGTTGTTGCGGCGGCGCAATAATTACCACAGTGCGGCGGCAGTGGCGTTTATGAATCTGGTATTGGAAACGAAAATCTAACCAACGACACATTCCCCCTGTAGGAGCGGGCTTGCTCGCGAAAGCGGTGTATCAGTTGATGTGATGGTGACTGACACGGCCCATTCGCGAGCAAGCCCGCTCCCACAGATTTTGTGGTGAATGCTGAATATAAAAAAGGGCCTGCTCTTGCTACTTGTGAAGTAGCAGAGAGCAGGCCCTTTTATTTATTGAAGTTGTAACTCAGTAGAACCGATCAATCACCCGAACTTCATTCTTGTTCTGCATCGAATCCCACGCCTGTTTCAGCGTCTGCAGCACATTGCCGATGAAGTCCTTGTCGGCCGCAGCTTTTTTGCCGACATAACCGTGGCCGCGGCGGTACATCTTCAGGCGGGCCAGCAGGTTCTGGTTGCTGCGGTCGAATTCTTCTTCACCAGCGTGGGGCGACAGGCAGTCGATATGCACCTGACCCGACTTGCTGATCCAGAGAATGTGGCTGTCGTGGCTGTCTTTTTGCGCAGCGAACATACGAGCCAGTTCTTCGATAGTAGGTTGATTGTTCAGATTCATGATGTTTGCCCCTTGACCAGTCTGGTGATCTTTCAAAGTTGATTCGCTAATACAGGTAGCCCATCGGTTAGTTGATCCCTGGCACCGAAACCAGGACGTCAGCGGTCGCCCGTGAGAAGTACGGGGTCATGCATCTGTTGCATGT
>Ga0153931_100074_pt1 | contig 45026 bp, 56 predicted proteins | sample TSNJ015MetaG_FD_104730 | JGI IMG/M metagenome (GOLD analysis project Ga0153931, IMG submission 104730) | Attine ant fungus gardens microbial communities from New Jersey, USA - TSNJ015 MetaG | ecosystem: Host-associated > Fungi > Mycelium > Unclassified | place: USA: New Jersey, Wharton State... | reverse complement strand
TAAACCAAGGTTTACGAGAAACCTTACAAACTCTTTCGTACAGAATCTCTCCAGTCTGCGTGGCACACTATCCCTTTTGAATTGGGGAAATCAGCATGCTAATTGGTTACATTCGCGTATCAACAAATGACCAAAATACCGATCTGCAACGACAGGCGCTGATCGGTGCAGGTTGTGAGCAGATTTTTGATGACAAAATAAGCGGAAAATCCACCGAACGGCCGGGCTTGAAGAAAGCTATCCGCCACATGCGCGCTGGCGACACGCTGGTAGTTTGGAAACTGGATAGATTAGGCCGCAGCGTTCGCCATCTCATTACCTTGGTCGAAGAGCTGAAAACTAAAGGCATTCATTTTCGAAGCCTGACGGACAGCATAGACACCGGCACGGCTATGGGGCGCTTCTTTTTTCACGTTATGAGCGCGCTGGCTGAAATGGAAAGAGAGCTTATCGTTGAACGCACCATGGCCGGTCTGGCAGCAGCACGTGCTCAAGGTCGAATTGGCGGGCGCAAACGCCTAATGACTGAATCGGTGGTCGAGCAAGCGAAGCGATTGTTTGCCAATGGTGAAAGCTTGCAGCGCATTGCTCTGGCCTTGGATGTCTCTCCAAAGACACTCTACAAATATGTGCCGGCAACCGAGCAACAGGCGCTTCGGGAAAGGCTCCAATAGTCTGTAAAAGCTCAATTAACACCATTTTTTCACTTTTAGCCCCCCACCCTGTTGTGCCATTCCCCCCACGCCTGCCATCGAGTGCAGGCTTCTCTCTTTGACGGCATCCTTGCTTCACCACCCACAAAAGAGAGAGTCAACCCGATGGCTGATTATCACCACGGCGTACGTGTTGTTGAAATCAACGACGGTACACGCGTTATTTCTACTGTTTCAACCGCTGTTATCGGATTAGTTTGTACTGCCGAAGACGCGGACAAAACCCTGTTCCCACTCAACACTCCGGTGCTGATCACTGACGTGCTGGCTGCCAGCGGCAAGGCGGGTAAAACCGGTACGCTTGGCCCGGCGTTGTTGGCAATCGCTGACCAATGTAAGCCGGTGACGGTGGTTGTGCGCGTTGCCGAAGGCGAAGATGAGGCAGCGACGACCACCAATATCATCGGCGGTTCTGATGCCAACGGTCGCTATACCGGCATGAAAGCCCTGCTTTCTGCACAGGCTGAGCTGGGCGTTAAACCGCGCATTCTTGGCGTACCGGGACATGACAACCAAGCCGTCGCAACGGCGCTGGCGGCAGTTTGCCAACAGCTGCGCGCTTTCGGCTATGTCAGCGTTTATGGTGCGAAAACCATTTCTGACGCCATCAAATACCGCGGAAACTTCAGCCAGCGCGAGCTGATGCTGATCTGGCCTGATTTCGTTAACTGGAACACCACGACCAGCCAGTCTGATATTGCTTATGCTTCAGCGCGTGCGCTGGGCCTGCGTGCCAAAATCGACCAGGAAACTGGCTGGCACAAAACTCTGTCCAACGTCGGCGTCAACGGCGTAACCGGCCTGTCCGCCAGCGTGTTCTGGGACTTGCAAGCCACCGGCACCGACGCAGACCTGCTGAACGAAGCCAGCGTCACCACGCTGGTGCGCAAAGATGGCTTCCGTTTTTGGGGCAACCGCACCTGTAGCGACGACCCACTTTTCGCCTTTGAAAACTACACCCGCACAGCACAAGTTCTGGCTGACACCATGGCCGAAGCGCACATGTGGGCAGTCGATAAGCCACTCACACCTTCCCTGATCCGCGACATGATTGACGGCATCAAAGCCAAAATGCGCGAGATGAAATCCGCGGGTTACATCATTGATGGCAACTGCTGGTATGACGAATCGGCCAACACGCCTGAGACGCTGAAAGCGGGCAAGTTGTACATCGATTACGACTACACGCCGGTTCCACCACTGGAAGATCTGACCCTGCGCCAACGCATCACCGATAAATATCTGGTGAACTTTGCCGCCTCCGTGAACAGCTAAGGAGAATTTGACTCATGGCACTCCCTAAGAAACTGAAATACCTGAACCTGTTCAATGACGGGAACAGCTACCTCGGCGTGGTCTCCTCGCTGACTCTGCCAAAACTGACTCGCAAGCTGGAAAACTACCGCGGCGGCGGCATGAGCGGCTCGGTCTCCGTGGACTTCGGTCTGGACGACGACGCGCTGGCGCTGGAATGGACCATCGGCGGCATGGACGAACTGGTGTTGCAGCAGTGGGGCAGCACGGCGGATATCCCTCTGCGCTTTGCCGGCTCATTCCAGCGTGACGACACCGGCGATATCTCTGCCGTGGAAGTCGTGATGCGCGGCCGCCACAAAGAGTTCGATTTCGGCGAGTACAAGCAAGGCGAAGACACTGAAACCAAGATCTCGACCCAGTGTACTTACTTCAAGCTGACCATTGATGGCAAAGAGCTAATTGAAGTCGACACCGTCAACATGGTCGAAATCGTCAACGGCGTTGACCGTCTGGCAGAGCATCGCTCAGCGCTCGGTCTGTAATCCCCCCTGCTTTCTAGCCGGCAGCAATTGCCGGCTTCTTTTTCATTAGTTCCCAATATCGCATCGAGGAAATCTCATGAGCTCAGTTGAAAACCACGACAACACCGTCGTTCTTGATGTCCCGCTAAAACGCGGTGACGTAGAAATTAGTGAAATTCAGGTGACCAAACCCAATGCCGGCAGCCTGCGCGGCATCGGCTTGGCGGCGCTGGCGAATGCCGACGTTGACGCGTTGATCACCATTCTTCCCCGCATCACCTACCCGAATCTGACCAAAGAAGAGTGCTCGCGTCTGGAGCTACCGGACCTGATTGCGCTGGCTGGCAAGGTGATTGGTTTTTTATCGCCGAAACAGGACGGGTAGAGATATCCCCCCGCCTGACCGTGGATGATCTGATGGCAGATATCGCGGTGATTTTTCATTGGCCGCCGTCCGAGATGGACGGCATGTCGCTAACCGAACTGATGAATTGGCGATATAAGGCGTTGCAACGCAGCGGAGTAAAAACTGATGAGTAATCTTGAGCAAATGCCCGAGACGCTGGGGCGGATCAGGCAAGAAATGTCGTCGCTGAAACAGGCGACGGGGGACGTTTGGAAGCGCTTCACCAAGCTGCCCGAAAAAAACCTCTACAGCTTGATGTCGGAAGACATTGTTGACGTTTCTCAAAAACTGAACGGACTTAATAAACAGTCACGCCAGTTGGAAAAGCTAGATGAGGCTAAAGAGAAACTGGCAGTCAATGGACCCACTCTATTTAACAGTCAGTACTCTATCGATAAGAAATCTAAAAAGCTTAAAAATGAAGGTATTGATGCCAATAAGGCCCCAGAAGAACAGTTCCTAATTGAGATCAAAAAGCAGCTCGCAACCAATCAATTAACCAAATTACGTCAACAGCGACCTGCTCAGCTTGAACAAAAAGGCGCTGAAATTGGTACACAATATAAAAATCGCGACGATAAAATCAGCCAATTGAGCAGTGCTAGCGCCAAAGCCAAGGCTTTCGCGCAGCCCAAACTCGAGTTGGCAAAAAGCCTGCTCAAGCCCGGCGCCGATTTAGAGGCGGGGCTGTCTGAGGTGCAAGCCATGCTGCACCTGAATAATGGCGATCCGCGCACGGCGGCGCTGCGCCAGCAGAGTTTGTCGATGGCGGCTTCTGGCCATGCTCCTTCCGACGTCGTGGCGAAGCAAAAAGAGCTGGCTCAAGGCGGCATGAATGCCGATCAGGTGTTGGCTCAGACTCCGGCGGCGCTGAATGGCGCAACGACAGCAGAACAAATGGCCGTTACGGTCAAAGGCGGCAATCTCGATGGCGATATCACCAAGCTGTTCGCCAGCTGGGACACCATCCGCATCAACCTGTTCGCAGGCCAAAGCGATGCACTGCGTCAGCTGACCCAGACCGCCACCGGCTGGCTGAACACCCTCAACACCTGGATAACCGATAACCCGCAGATGGTGAATGCTCTGCTCGGCTTGGCTTTAGGCGTTACCGGCTTGGTTAGCGGACTGGGCTTCTTAGGCGGCGTTATCGCGCCGGTGCTGAGTGGCGTAAATATGCTGATGGCGGGCGCCGGGTTGTTGGGAACGGTGTTTAGCGGCGCGGGCGGCATTATGGCCGGAGCCTTTGCCGCAGTAGGCGGCCCGGTCGTGGCGCTTATCGCCATTATTGCCGGTATCGCCATTGTGGTAGCGCAGCTATGGGAGCCGATCAAAGCCTTTGTTGGCGGTGTTATTGAAGGTTTTACTGCCGCTATGGGGCCGGTCAGTGATGCTTTCGCTCCCTTCAAAGCCGCCTTGGGCTGGATAACCGACCTGTTTAAGCCCATCGAATTTACCCAAGAAACACTGAATGGCGTAGGAGATGTTGGCAAGAAGGTGGGGGCTGCCATTGCACAACTGTTTGTCGATTTAAACGAGGCCTTCTCACAGATTGGTGCAGGGCTTAGCTGGCTCCGTAAGGGAATAGATTCAATATTTGGCTGGAATAAGTCCGATGGCAAGGAGTCATCAGGCAGTGACTCTGCTGAGCCAAATGCACCGTTATTTGGCGACAGCGCATCACCTAGCGGCGGTGCCCTCAACCTGTATCAGCCCGCGAGAACGAATACCTCAAACTCATTAACTGACAACCGTTCCACCACGGTTAACTTAAGTTACAGCGCAACTAACGGTGCTGATAAAGACCAATTTATTGGTTGGTTCAACGAGGCAACCAATCAGCGCGAATGGAATAAAACCAACGACCGGCTAGGCCAGTTTGGCTATGGAGGTATGTACTCATGATGATGACGCTAGGTTTATTTGTCTTCAAACTCAGAACCTTACCCTATCAGACTTTGAAAAGAGATGTCGGTTACGGTTGGGTGGAAAACAAGCGCGTTGGACAACGCCCGATCACCCAATACCTTGGCTTGGGTACCGAAACTATCACCCTCACCGGCCAGCTCTTGCCGGAAGTCACCGGCGGCCAAACCTACCTGCAAGTGTTTGAAAGTATGGCGGACTCGGGGCGAGCTTGGCCGCTAATTGAAGGTAGCGGCACCATCTATGGCATGTTTGTGGTTCAAAGCTTTAATCACACCAACTCACAGCTAAACACCGATGGCCGGGCGCGTAATATCAGCTTCGAACTGACGCTTAAACGCGTCGATGAGTCCTATGCGGCCATGTTCGGTGATCTACAGGAGCAGGCAAAGGGGTTGTATAACAAGGCGAGCAATACCGTAAAACAACTCTTTCCTAATGGAGTAAGCCTATGATAACCCAGCTACAATTGCCCGCTGGGGCGAAAATCATGCCTGACTTCATGCTGAGCGTGGAAGATAAAGCTTTAAAAAGAAACGTCAGCGAGCGTGTGATGTCATTGAAAATGACCGACAACAGCGGTTTTGCCGCTGATATGTTAAATATCACTTTTGATGATAGCGATGGCGCGTTCCAAATGCCCGAGCGCGGCACCGTTTTGAGCTTAAGTCTGGGCTGGGCGGGTCAAAACCTGATTGGCTGTGGCCGTTTTGTGGTAGATACCGTGATACACAAAGGAGCACCGGACACTCTCGACGTCACTGCAAGAAGTGCCGACTTGCGTGAATCAATGAACACTCAGGGAAGTTATTCTTACGATGACACCACTCTGGGTGCGATCGTTAATCTGATATCTCGCCGTAATAAACTGCCTCCGGCAAACTTATTGCCGGAAATGGCGGCGATAAAGATTGCCCATATTGACCAGACTGGCGAAACCGATGCCTTCTTCCTTATGCGGCTGGCGCAAATGTATGGCGCTCAGGCTACGGTAAAGTACGGCCAAATTATCTTTATCAAGCCGGGGTATGGCATCACGGGTTCGGGTAAAGCTATCCCATGGATGACAATTGAACGTTCGGACGGTGACACGCATTCATTTAAATTATCCGACGTACTGGCCTACAGCGGCGTAAAAGCAAAATGGCATGATGTGAAAAAGGGGCAATCCAATAAGGTCGGCGTGCAGCGAACCAAGAAGGCAAATAGCAGTGCTAAGGTGTCGCATCCTAATGCTAAAACGCCGGCATCGCCAAGTACTGCGGGGAGCGCCAAGGAGGAGAGTTACATCTCTGGCTCCAATGAGAAAGTACTGGAGCTGAATAAAATTTATCCCGATGAGGAGTCTGCTACTCGCGCGGCTGATGCGATTTTTAAGCAGATCCAGTATGACGCTGCCACCTTCGACATTACTTTGGCCTTAGGCAGGGCTGACCTGTTCGCGCAAACTCCCGTGACTGTCAGTGGTTTTAAAGACGTGATTGACCAGCAGCGCTGGATCATCGATTCCGTGGTTCATGATGTTGCTGGGCAGGGGTTCGTCACCACCTTGAAATTGAAGGTATATGTAGAGGATATTACTTACCAAGCAACTTAAATATAATATAAACTTGCTTTTGCAAGATTCATGTTTCATAATCACTACAACGCTTACCTAAACGCTGGAGGTTTTTATGATGCATTGCCCACTTTGCGGAAAAGTCGCTCATACCCGCTCGAGCCGCTATCTCAGTGAATCTACGAAAGAACGCTACCATCAGTGCCAGAACATTGAATGCAGCTGCACCTTTGCAACTCATGAATCCGTGGCTCGGGTTATTTCCAAGCCGGGTGTGAATTTGCAAGCTCGAATGCGCGCAGTCTAAGCTTCTTCAGTACCGACAACACCCTCTATTTTGCTCCTCCCTTGCCTGCTCCCCCGCAGGCTTTTTTCTGTTGCCAATTCGCCGTCACTGAGCACAAAAAAAGGGGTTAGCCTATGGCTAACCCCTTGTTCTATATTAACTATTAGATGTCGCGTTAGCGATACCTTAGTTAAGACGCTTTTAATTAGGCCTATTGATATATAAGGCTTTTTTCTAAAAATCAACTAGTTAAGGTGAAACCAAGTGCCATCTAATGCCACCTTTAACCACCTGTGTAGTCAATTTGTAGTCAATTAAAGTCGTCGATATCGGATAACGGACTTAACAAAACGGCCTGCTCCAAGTGGTCAGGTGCAAAGTGCGCATATCGCATCGTTTCTCTGATATTGGCGTGGCCTAGAACTTTCTGCAGAACCAGAATATTACCCCCGTTCATCATGAAGTGAGCGCCGAACGTATGGCGGAGAACGTGAGTCATCTGTCCCTCTGACAATTCGATGTCAGTGAGTGCCACAACCTTTTTAAATTCCTGATAGCAAGGCTTCGAAAACTGGCCGCTGAGTGGCTTTAATTCGCTATACAACCACTTAGGGATGGGTACTGTTCTATTTTTCTTCCCTTTAGTTTTATAAAAGGTCAGTTTCTGCGGCGAAAGTTGCGATCTGGTCAGGTTATTGGCCTCTGTCCAGCGCGCACCGGTAGCCAAACAAATCTTTACAATGCGAGTTACATGCTCTTTACCATACACTTTGCAAGCTTTCAAAAGCGAGTTAATCTGATCTTTAGTCAGCCAGCTCATTTCTCGGTCTTCTTCCTTGAATGCTCGAATACCATCTAAAGGGTTTGGGCCTGTCCATTCACCAAGGCGCTTAAGCTCGTTAAACATGGCATAAAGGTAGTGGTGCTCGCGGTTAACCGTTACCGGCTTCACTTTCCACTGTTCGCGGTCGGTGTGATAACCGTTATCAATTTCCCCCTTTAGCCTTTGATCTCGATAGTGCGCCCAATCTTTGGTTGTAATGCGAGAAGCAACCGGATCACGCAATCCCCGAACAATGATATTTAGCTTACCTAGCCGAGACTTTGAGGCCGTCAAAGATTGACCGTGAAGGTCGTGCCACAGCTCGACAAGCGTGCTTAACTTCCTGTTGTCGACCTTCTCACCTTTCCACGGTTTTTCCTCCGCCTCTTTGATGGTGAAGTTTTCAAAGGCTGTGGCCTCGCCCTTTGTGGCAAACGTTTTTCTAATCCGTTTGCCATGGCGACCGGCAGCATAAAAATCAGTCTGCCACTCACCTGTCGGAAGTTTTTTTACAGTCATCTAGTCAGGTTCTATTTTAAATCACTGCGAGTAGCTAAATGGGTATGGGACAGAATAATTACCTTCGCTTGGTCTTCTTCTACCTTCCCAGCCTCATTACAGGCGTTGCGTGGATTTTCGAAAATATAACCAGAGTAATTAAACTTATTTAGGATACGGATCTCTTTAGTTGATTTTAAAAAGGTCTTATTTTTGCCATCTAACCAAAGAGGGCTACAGATGCCCCACGTTGCCACAAAGTCATAAAGCTCGGGGGTAACTTGGGCTTCATTCATTGTTATTGTTACGATGCTCGATTTATCGGTTATAGCCAAAGGTTGCCAATCATTGGTTGATTTCGTCAAAATAGAAATGTTTGATGATTGAGCAAATGTTGAAACTGAGACTGCCCCCAAAAGTAAAGCCAGCGCTACCTTACGCATTAAAATTTCCTCTGTTACTTAATAAACGATGTTAAAACTTTTCCTACCAACTCCACGTCATTAACGCTGCATTCAAAAGAAGCATTACCGCCTGAGACTTTCAGTTTATTGCCGGGTATGCGGGCCACTTCATAAACGTCGTAATCGCCATCGATATTTAGTAGCCATTTACCATTGCCGATTACATTGACTCCCAAGTCGATAACCCACGAATCATTATTCTTTTTTAGCAGCGCCGGTTTAATTGCAGGTGTATCAAAAAATTCTTTATCAATTTTCCAAACGCCAATTTCATTAAGCTCACCGTCTGAAATTGAATATTTTTTTATAGCGAGCACATCACTTTCGGGTGCGGCATCTAATCCGTTGTTCTCAGACCGAGCGCCGCCCTTGCCTGTTGCCAGCCATCGCAAAGAAACTCCCGTATCAAGAGCTGATGCAATTACCAGTTCTGCGGGGAAATAGTCCCTTCTTACCCACGTACTGATAGTTCCCTCTGAAAGTCCATACGCTTCTCCGATCTGTTTCTGCAAACTAAAGCCATGAGCATCCATGATGCGGCGGAGAACGGGCTTACCTCCGGAATGAAACAGGGACTCATAAAGAACTTCGCCGCGCTCAAAATTCACTTCTTGTGTGCTTTTCTTTGCGTTTGCCAACTTCCCGGAAATTATCCATTCCAAATTTGCACCAGTATCAAGCGCGCATTTGATGATTACGTTTCCCGGTATGCTGCCGCGCTGTTGCCAACTACTTACATTATTCGGTGCCATATCAAGAAGTTGCGCCAATTCCCTTTGGGTAGTCACCCCGTAAGCGGACAGTATTCGCTCAATCACTGCACCAACATCTAATGATGAATTTTCCATAGGCCCGCCAAAAATAAACAAAAGAGTGTTTACATATCGCATTTTGCGATCTAAAGTTCGCATGTCGTGTAGCAAATGGCACAACATGGCATCAAAAATACGCTTAACAGGAGATCATGATAGATGATTAGTCAAATTGCAATCCCGCCTGGCAAGGAGCTGATGACATACCAAGAATTTGCAGAGTCGTATGGCCTCAGCGATAGAACAGTTAAACGGATGGTGGCAGAGGGTGAATTGCTCTTGATGTCGCGTGTAAAGGAAGGCTCCGCCGCGCGTATCAATATGGTTGCCTTTCGTGCTCGCCTGCTGCAACAGGCAATTAATTGCAAATACATCCCCGCTTAACCGCTTTGCTTTTTACAACATGGATTCATATTAAGTGAATTAAGGAAGGCACGATGTTTGATTTTAAAGTGTCCATACATGACGATTTTGACGAAGCCTGTCTGCGTTTTACTGCGCGCCACAACATTACTGAGTTGGCTGGTCAAATGCGCTTAAATCCTCAGACTTTGCGGAACAAGCTTAACCCTGCGCAGGCTCACCAGCTAACTTGCATGGAGCTGCTTGATCTGACTGACATGACCGAAGACGCGAGTTTGCTCGATGGGTTGCTAGCTCAAATTAATTGCATGCCAGCAGTTCCAGTCAATGAGATAGCAGACAAGAATCTAGCTACTTACACCCTACAGGCAACCGCAGCTGTAGGCTCAATTGCAGCATCGGCAGCCACAGGCGAGCAACCATGTCCGCAGCGCAAAAGCTTATTGCTGGAAGGTGTCAACGCAGGGATTCGTCACTTATCTCTGATCGGCTTGTTAATTCAGGGTCGCGTTGAGGGTTCGCCCGCTTTTGCTTCTGCTGTTGGCACTATTGCCAGCATCGCTACTAACGGGATGGTTTGAGCATGGCTATTTCAATTGCCCCATTGCTAAAGCGTCAATCACCGGGCCGTCATTTTGGTCATGGTTGGATTGAGTTAAAGAGTGGCGACCGCTGGAATCCGGCACCGCGTCAGGCTGGTTTTGTCACCGTATCAACTCCAGCGAAAAAGAAGCCGTTTTATAAACGCTTATTTAGTTGAGGTTCATATGTTATTAGCAACAGATAAACAAATTGAAATAGGGATTAAGCACATTTCGAAAATTAAAGAAATGTTCCCATTTCGCAAGAATGCAGCGCAGGAAGCATTTGACGAAAGTCCGTTGCATATGCGTAAAACTATTTGCTTCCATGCAGGTTTAAAAGCTCGGCATGTTGAAATGAAGTTTTCGGAATTGAATTATACCGAACGTAAGCAAGTGGTTGCCGCGCTGAATTCTTTTATCGGTCTTACAGAATCACTTCCTAAATTTATTAGCGAAGACGATTGCAAATTAAATACTAATCACTAACCCGAACTAATTTAACAGGCGTTCAACTCGCCGGGCATTCTTTTGCCTAAAAACAGGAAATACACATGCAAAACATGATTGATAAGGCGCGTAACGGATTCTCTGGCATTCACATCATAGGTGTCGATTTGGGTGCCCCGGAGGGGGATTACAGCGCCGAGCTGACACTGATGCTCAATAGCGCCCGCAATGATGAGCGCGCCAATCGTGCGGAAGTCTTCGCCGCACGCCTTGAGGCTATTGCCTGCTTCATTACCAAAAATGAATTGACCGGAGTGGAAGCCGCCGAAGCTCTGCGCACCGAGGCTGACCGTATTCGCAACGAAGTCGGGGAGATTCACTAATGCCTGATTTACTGGATTCAATCACCGAACGTCAGGCCGAAGCGCTTGAGGCTCAAATCAACGCCGCGCGCCAGCCACTGACTGGCGTTTCCGCGATGTTCTGCATCGACTGTGATCGCCCAATCCCCGAAGCCCGTCGCGCAGCTCTGCCGGGTGTTGAGCTTTGCGTGTACTGCGCAGAACTAATCGAACAAAGAAATAGGCATTACCGGGGGCGCGCATGATCGCTTTTTGGGTGCTGCTCGGTGTGCTGGCAGTTATCGCCAGCGGATTTCTGGCTGCTGACATTAGTGACGCAGATTTTCATAAGCGCCCTGAAAACCGCAATTACGATTAAGGGCGGCGCATGAAAACAATAGTTAAATGGGCGGGTTCAAAATCTCGCGTCATGGAAACCCTTAAGCAACATCTGCCAGCCGGTGATCGGCTGGTTGAGCCGTTTGCGGGTTCTTGCTCTGTAATGATGAATACGGATTATCCTGCCTATCTAATTGCAGATGTAAATCCTGACCTAATAAATATGTATGAAGTGATTAAGAACAAGCCAACGGAATTCATTTGCGTTGCAAAAGATTTATTTAAATCTGGAAATGATGAATTCACATATTACACCAAGCGACTTGCATTTAATTCTCACATTGATAGTCCATTCATCCGTGCAGTTTATTTCCTTTATTTAAATCGCCACTGCTTTAACGGTCTGTGCCGTTATAACCAGTCGGGCGGCTTTAATGTTCCCTATGGCAAGTACAAAGCGCCATATTTCCCTGAGATTGAGATCCGTGCATTCGCTGAGAAGGCCAAGCGCGCCACGTTCCTGTGCTGCACCTTTGAAGAAACGCTGCGCATGGTCGCGCCGGGCGATGTGGTTTATTGCGATCCGCCATACCTCGTTGAGGCAAAGGGCTTCACTAATTACCACGTCGGAGGCTTTGGCCTGAGTGAGCAAAACCGGCTGGCGCTGCTGCTGTCACGTCTGGCTAAAAGAGACTATCCGGTAGTAGCTTCAAATGCGGATTTGTCAGCAACCCGCTCCCTTTACAAAGCTTTCAAAATCGTTGGGCTGAACGCCCCGCGCTCTGTTGGCGCGTCCGGCGACTGCGCCAAATCCGCCCCCGAAATTATTGCTAAACACACCCCGAAAAAACCTAAGTACCTGCCGCCAGATCCGGCTGTCGATTCTCTGCTGCTGGCTGGTTTTCCAATGCGTGAGGAAGCGCAGGATGTTTGTTTGTGACTCATTATCATGGCACGCCAATATGGGGCAATTCGGGGGAGGTTCACCGGATTGCTGTCACTGGTGCAGGCGCATTTGTCTCATACGCAAGACCTGAGCAAATGGGTAAATCATTGCAGTATGCAAACCTCGTTGGCATAGACAACGGGGCTTTTAGTGCTTGGAAGAGTGGGTTAAAAATCGACTGGAACGATTTCTATGCATGGCTTGAGCAATATTACTTCAATGATAAAACAGCCTTTTTTGTTATCCCTGATGTTGTTGAGGGTGGAGAGGCCGATAACGATGCGCTAATAGCTAAAATGCCAGCTGCTTTTAAAGAGAAGGCGACACCTGTCTGGCACTTGCATGAGAGTCTGGATCGCCTCGTTTCATTGTGTGAGGACTGGCCTCGCGTTTGTTTTGGATCTTCAGGTGAATATGCTCAAATCCGCACAGCTCGCTGGCATAAGCGAATGGTTAGCGCCTTTGAAAAAATCTATCTGCAACACGCCTTCAAAACAAAAATACATGGCCTGAGAATGCTGGACGGCAGGGTTATGGGTAACTACCCGCTACACAGCGCCGACAGTACAAATCTCGCAAGTAACGTCCCTAAGTATTTAGTGAAGTATCCGGAACTGACGAAGGCGGTTTTGGATGCTGGCTATGGCATTGAGCAAGTGAAGCCTCACCGCTGTGCAATTCTTAAAGGGGCAATTGAGGCCGTTAAACCCCCATCGATTGAGCAATGGTTAGAGGCAAGGACTAGCCAGCCTATTCAGCTTGAGTTCTTTATGGATATGGCTTCTTAATGATGAAGTTTAACTATCCCGATGCACCAGTGGCCCCGGAAGCGTGGGCGTATTACTGGAATGCCCCTAAGTCCGCAATCGCTGGCCCGGAAAGACCGCTTACCCGTGACGAATTCCGTCAGGGGCAAGCCGTTTTAGAGAAAGTTAAAACGCTTTCCTCCGATCTCTATCAGGCTTTTACCAGCCGCCATAAGTACCTGCTGAAAGAAAAAGGCATTCACGCCGCCAACAAGTACCTCGTTTTTACGCTGGGCCGCACCATTCTGCCGCGCGTCGAGTCAGTGAACGCCGCGCACTCTATGAATTGTGGCGCATCCCTTAAATTCATGTCTGAGGCCGATACCTACCATCGCCTGCCAAACCTGAATGATAAAAACGTGCGTCGTTTGGCGCAGGACGTTGCCGGGCAGCTTAAGGCCATTTACGAAGAAGCGTGCGAGCGGTTGCTGGAAGAAAACGGCGGCGACAGTTCGGTGCTGTTCTTGGCGATCACTCAAGACCATCTGTATGGCGAAATTGCGGGTATGGCCCGCGCCTTTAACATCAACCCAATGCACTGGGCCAAATATCGCAAACGTCAGTTGGATGCCGTTTCAGCTATCGCCAGTTTATCCCGTCTGGTTAATCCTGATTGGTGGGTTCGCCAGTTAAAAGCGCAGCGCACTCGCTGGCGCGAAGCGTTGCTGATTGCGATTGGTGACGTTAACCGTGGCAAATCTCCCTACGCCAGCAAGCAGGCAATTCGCGAAGTGAAAGCGCGCCGCCAGTCTAATCTCGACTACCTGAAAAGCTGTGATATTGAGAACGTAGCAACCGGCGAGCGCTTTGCCTTAATCGACAAGGTGATGGCGAGCATTTCCAACCCTGAGATCCGCCGCATGGAACTCATGAGCACTATCGCCGGTATCGAAGGCTATGCAGCCGAGGCCGGTGATGTTGGCATGTTCATCACGATCACCACGCCTTCCAAATATCACCCGACCCGGACAGTGGGCAAAGATAAAGATAAGCGCGTGCAGTTCAACCGCGCGTGGGACAAAGAGACATATACGCCGAAAGACGGGCAGCAATACCTGTGCAAAGTCTGGAGCAAAATCCGCACCGCCTTCAAAGATGAAGGCTTGCAGGTTTACGGCATGCGAGTCGTTGAGCCTCACCACGACGCGACGCCACACTGGCACATGATGCTATTCACCAAGCCAGACCAGCGCCAGCAGGTTATCGACATCATGCGCAAACGCGCCATGAAAGAAGACGGCGACGAGCGCGGCGCGGCTAAGAACCGCTTTGACTGCAAGCATATGAATCGCGGCGGCGCTGCGGGTTATATCGCTAAGTACATTGCCAAAAACATTGACGGCTATGCACTGGACGGCGAGCGCGACCACGAAACCGGCGAGCTGCTCACCGACTCAGCCGCCGCCGTTACCGCATGGGCCGCTACGTGGCGCATTCCCCAATTTCACCCTATCGGTCTGCCGACAATGGGCGCTTATCGCGAATGCCGCAGTAAGGCGCTGAGATCCATTAGCCTGTCAGACTCTTTTGACGACGAAGTAGAAGCCGTGCGCGCCGCTGCTGACGCCGGTGATTTTGCTGCTTACCTCGCTGCGCAAGGCGGGGCCAATGTCGCCCGCAAAGACCAGACCGTGCGAGTAGCCCGCCGCGTTGCCGACGAGCTGAATTCCTATGACGAAGAAGTGCAAAAGGTCGTTGGCATTTTTGCGCCGCACCTCGGCGAAACCAAAGTTTTTGAAACCCGTACAACGCAATGGCGGATCGTGTCTTCTGCCGTTGACGTTAATTCTTTGACCTTAAAAAGCGGCTCTGCCGCGCCTCGGAGTCCTGTCAATAACTGTGGGTTGGTCGGAAGCTCTGCCGCGACAAATCGGCAGAAAAGCCAAGATAACCGGCCTGAATCACACACAGTGACCGCCGAAAACTATACGGCAACGGCGATTGACTGGAACGACACAGCCGCCGTGAGGGCGATTGTGGCGCGTATCCGTGAAGAAACCCCGCGGATAAACAAAGCGCAGCGGAGTTTTGACCCAACAAAAGGGCGAGAAATCGCACCGTCAGCCAGATTGACGCCAGCAGAACGGGCGAGATTGCCGGAAATTACGCGAGAGTTGACCAAGCACGGCATTAGCCCGGAACGCTGGGAGCTGGAAGCGCTAACGCGCGGCGCTCGCATTCGCTTCGGTGATGTAGAAATGCACTTTGCCGCCGTTGAGGATTGGGCTGAGTTTTATTAAATATATTCTTCCAATCAATATTTTAGGAATTAACTTACAGATTTATATAGAAATTATAAATGTAAGAAATTATACTACTGTAAATAAACACAGTATTATGAGGTTGTAATGGAGTATACGCAAAGGCTAACAGTGGCGATCATGAAGGTGCGTTTGATGGCTGATATTTCAAGTGATGCGCAATGCAAAGCTAATGAGTTTGGAATGGTTTTTGAGATAATTTCCGACCTTGCTAAACAGGCGCTGGATGAAATCGAGTTAGAAAAAACTGTGCATCACTGATTAAAAAAACTGAATTCTGCCCGTGCATGCATATGCTGCATGCATTTGAATGATCAAAAAGGATCTAAAAACCCCGTAAGGCCCGCGCTAGCTGGGCTTTGCGACGATCGAGGTAGTGCATTAAAAGCGATCGGTTAAGTCACAGCGGGCAGGCGGGTAACATTGCGCGCGGAGGTCAAAAAAGCAGGCCCAGCCGTGCGGCTGTGCGGGCCGTGGTGGCCCTCTCGCTTGCGAGGTGTGATTCCGGTGGGTGTTTGACGCGGTGCGCGTGGTGGGCGTCTGAGGGCGTTACAGGCGAGCGGTTGCCGAGGGGAATTTAGGTGGCTGGGTGAGCATTGGCCCGTTGCCGGGCCAGCTGGTTAATTGGTGCTTTCAGTCGTCAGTTCGTAAGGCTTGAAACGGATAACCTCCTCGCCTATCCAGTCATTCACCTCTTTCATTCTTTCCTGTAACGGCGTCAGCTCGTTCCTGACGAAAACCTGCGCCGCCTTCTGCACGTCACCAAAGCCCCCGGCATTATCTGGAATAATCCCCATCATCTGCGGCGGAACGCGGTGCGCGCTTAGCAAGTCGTCGCGCGTGGCCTTCTTGATGTTAAAGAAATCATCTTTCGTTGCCACTTCGCTAAGCGGAATAATTTGAATCCCGTCCTTTTTTCCGTTCGGCGCGTACATAAACAGATTGCGGAAATTCCCCAGCCCTTTCGTGTCGCGCATGGCTTTGCGCATCTGGTCGATATCGGTGCTGCTTTGGGCCGCGTCGGTCATGTACATGATATAGCCAGCATGCGCGCCGTTCTGGTAATACTTGCGGCGAAACAGCGTGGCAGATTCGTTAAGCCATGCCGAGTTAAGCGCGCTTAGGTATTCCGGCAGGCCGTATAATTCCTGATTGATATCTGGCTCAATCAAATGAAATACACTATTCGCTCTGAATTCATGGGCCTCTTTAAAATCCTGCACAAACCAATACTTGCCGCGCTCAACGCCGCGTCGTGTATATTTTGCGGGGCTACAAGCGAGGCGGGCAGCGTCGCCTAGTTGGTTCGTGATCTGTTCAAGATACGCGTTGCCAAAGGTAATAAAGTCCAGCGCAAAGCGGCTAAAGTCTTGCTGAGTGAGCAGCTTATGGGGGGTGAATGTTGATGCCAGAATATTACGCTTAACAAACATCGGTGAGCTGTGATGCACTGCTGCCCGGAAGCTGCGCGCCAGACCTTCAAAGCTGATCGGCGGTTCGTACCATCGGCCATTACCCACGCTCTCGATGTAATCCAGAATCTCGCGACGGTCTAAAACGGGCGTTGGCTCGCCAAAGCTAAACGCCTCTGCTCCGGCCTGCTGCGCTGGCGCTGCCGGTTGTGCCTGCTTGCGGAATTTGCGCTTAGACATTGCTCTCACCTTTCACGTTCGTTTGCTGCTGAGGCCATTGGCACATAAACATCATGTTGAAATCCTCGGCTGAGAATTCCCGTTTGATATCCTCCAGCCTGAGCAGGTTGTAATCCTTTTCAACCGAATTTTCGATTGTCTGGCTTTGACGCCAAACGCCATCGCTCCCCAAAAAACCGCCTTGCAATTGTGGAACGGTTAAAGCTGCTGCGTCTTTTTCGTAAGGCCCGCGCCACAGGTTAAACGCTTCAACTGTAGGGCTGACTGAGGTGTAAAAGGTACGGCGAAATTGGCGGTGCATTGAGATGGCGCGTGCCTTTTCGGTCAATTCATCGCAGTGATTTGTCCATGCAAATTCAGTGAAATAGACGTTGCCGAACTTGTTCGCAAGCGGAGTCTCATTCCCAACAAAATCAATGACAGCGGAGTTGCTGAAAACCAGCTTGCCAGTACCCACCTTTACCCCGACTGATTGCAGGTGAGCGGAGATATACGCGCTCGCAGCCGCAGCATATTTACCGTTTTCAGCCATAAAATATTGGTTTCGGCCCGTCTCTAAGGCATCAATCACAGCCTCAAGGGAAAACGTGAATTCCGCCCCCGCCTGTCGGTGTTTGGTGATCATCCGGGTGCGGTGGTAGCAACCGGCGTTAATCCAGTCGCGCTGAAAGCCAAACAGCATCTGATTGGCTCTGGCCTTCAGCGCATTAATTTGCTGTGGTGAAACGTGGATAGATTTCATTAATAAAACTCCAAAATGCTGCTGCTTTGCCCGCCGTTTGCTGCGGTGAGCGGTTCGTTTACCAGTGCGTGCATGGTCGCCCACGCCACGTCTGCGTGGCTGGCTTCTTCGCTGCGGCTGGCTTGGTAGGTGGCTTTTGAACCGCTGGCGGTCATGGTTTTGCGAATTGCCATAAAGCTGGCGGTTATGTCAGTGAAACTGGTGTCGTACTCCAGTCGGCCCGATGAAATGACGTTTTTCGCTTTGAGTACCATTTCGGTTTTAACCTCTGGCGAATACTGGAATTCCCGAACGGCTGGGAAGAAGTTGCGCACCAACTGAAAAACCCCCATCCCTAGCCCGGTGGCATCAATGCCGATGTACTCAACGACATATTTTTTCGTTAGGTCTTCAATGCTTTCGGCCTGCTTGGCAAAGTCCATACCTTTCCATTGGTGCCGCTCAAGAATGCGGAACTTGCCGCCCGGAACGGCTGGCGGTGCCAGCACCACGCAACCGGCGCTGTCTCCGGTGTGCGACGGGTCATACCCAATCCAGACGGGGCGATAACCAAACGGACGATTAATATATGGGTCGAAATCCTCCCACTCGTCGAGACTGTCAACCATGCAGCCTTGCAGCTCGGCAAACGGGAAAACGGACGCCTGATCGTCAACAAATTCGCACATCAGCAAGTTGTCGTATTCTGCCGGGCTGTATTCCAGTGAAAGCTGTTCAAGGTCGAAAAGATTACAGCCGCCGCTGAGTGCGTCCTCAATCGTGACAATCTGCCGCCACTGACCATCGCCACACAGCGCGCCTTTCGCCAAATGGCTGTGAGACAGGTCGAGTTCGATACGGTCAGATTTGCTCTTTCGCCCCTTGTTAAACAGCTCGCCAGACCAGAACGGATAGGCGCTGTGTGCCAAACTCGACGGCGTGGAAAAATAGGTGCTGCGCCACTTTTTGTGCAGGGCCATGCCGGACGCGACCTTTCGCAACTCCTGAAACTTCGGTATCCAAAAATATTCGTCTAAGTACAGGTTGCCGGTGTAGCTCTGCGCGGTGCGCACGTTGGTGCCTAAGAAAATCAGGCGCGCGCCGTTGGGCAGGACAATCGGATCGCCTTTGAGGTCAACGTCCACCTTTCGGGCAAAGTCGATAATGTAATTTTTGAAGACGTGCGCCTGCGCCTTACTGGCTGACAGGAAAATTTGGTTTCGGCCCGTCGTCAGGGCGTCTATTAGCGCCTCGCGGGCAAAATAGAACGTCGCGCCAATCTGGCGGGATTTGAGAATGTTGCGGATTCGGTGCTGCAAACCGGCACGGTGCCAGCCGCGCTGATATTCAAAGGATTCGGCGAGGAAAATGTCACTCAATTTGCCTATCGCTTCATCGCTGAAAATGTTCTTTTCAGGCGCTTTGCGATCCCCTTTGTTCCGGCTGGCAATGTTCGGATTTAAATCCACCTCGTTACCGCCAGCGTTATAGCGGTTCACGCGCGCAAGGCGCTCCATCATTCGGCCTAAAGCGTCGATTTCTTTATAGTCGCTGTTCCCCTTCACATCCTTCATGACGAGCTGAATGAGCCGCGCTTCCATGCTGGATTCGACGCGAGAAATGGGCGCGGCATCCTCCCACTTATCGCGCAGTTTCCAGCTCTGCACGGTCGGCGTTTTCTGTTTCAGCATTTCCGCAATCTGACGGACAGAAAAACCCTGCCAGTAAAGCAGTGCCGCCTGTCGCCGTGGGTCGCTGAGTATGGTGGTGTCTGTAGTGATCATGACCGCCACGTTACCGACTAGCCTGCCATTCTTCGCGCTGTCCACGTTGTGCTATCGAACATCAACCCGCACCAGCTGGCGACTTGTCGCGACTGACTGGAAACTGGCCCTGTCAGAAATACTCAACGACTGGAGTCAGTAACATGGCAAAGAAAGTATCTAAGTGGTTCCGCATTGGTGTCGAAGGCGATACCTGTGACGGCCGCAAAATTGATGACAATGACATTAAGGAAATGGCGCAGTCATACAGCGCCAAAGCCTATGGCGCACGCATCAATCTGGAACACATTAAGGGGATTTTGCCGACTAGCGATTTTCGTCGCTATGGCGATGTGATCGAGCTTAAGGCCGAGCAAATTAACGAACCTGATGAACCGTTACTGCATGGTAAATGGGCGCTGTTCGCGAAAATCGTACCAACCGAAGACCTAACCCTTATGGTCGGCAAAGGCCAAAAGGTTTACACCTCCATGGAAATTGAGCCGAACTTTGCCCAATCAGGCAAAGCCTACTTGGTGGGTCTGGCTGTTACCGATGACCCCGCGAGCCTCGGGACGGAAATGCTGGAATTTAGCCGCAAGGCGCAAAAAAACCCGTTAGCGGCGCGTAAATCCAACCCTGAAAACCTGTTCTCTGTGGCAACCGAAGTGCTGCTGGAATTCGAAGACGTTACCGAAGCTGGCCCTACCTTCTATTCCCGCGTCAAACAGCTGCTTTCCCGCAAGCAAGATTCTGACGACGCACGTTTTAAAGATGTGCATGAGGCAGTCGAAGCCGTTGTTGAGCAGATTCAGGTCAACCAGACCGAGCAGGAAACCAAATTTTCCAAAATTGAATCTGCGCTTTCTCAGCGTCTTGAGGCTTTAGAAACGTCAACGGCGAAAGGCGCTGAGGATTTCAATTCGCTTAAGCAGCGTTTGGAAAATACCCAGCCGGAGAATTTCAGCCAGCGCCCACTGGCGAACGGCGGCGGCAGTAATTCCGAAGAAACAGTAACCGACTGCTAAGAGCCGTCATTTCGAGGCGTGCCCGGCGCGCCTTAAGAATCATGATCCCTTGTAATAGGAAAAGTAATGCGTAAAACAACCCGCTTTAAATTCAATGCGTTCATGACGCAGCTCGCAAAACTCAACGGCATTGAGTCCGACGAGCTGAATAAAAAATTTAGCGTTGAGCCGTCCGTCACGCAGCGCCTAATGACGCGCGTTCAAGAGTCCTCTGAGTTCCTCAAGCGTATTAACATCATCCCCGTTGATGAAATGAAGGGTGAGAAAATCGGCGTAGGTGTTTCCAGCACTATCGCCAGCACCACCAACACCAGCGGCGGCGACCAGCGCGAAACCGCAGATTTCACCGCGTTAGACGCTGAGGGCTATTTCTGCCAGCAGACTAACTATGATTTCCACTGGCCTTACAACAAGCTCGACCTGTGGGCGCGCTACAACGATTTCCAGACGAAACTACGTGACGCCATTATTCAGCGTCAGGCGCTTGACCGCATCCTGATCGGCTTTAACGGCGTAATGCGCGCACCAACTTCAAACCGCATTAAGTACCCGCTGTTGCAGGACGTGGGAGAAGGCTGGATGCAGAAATATCGCCGCAACGCGTCTAAGCGCGTGCTGGGTAGCAAGCTGAATGACGACGGCACCCTGACCCCGATGCCGGTGAAAATTGGTAAAGGTGGCGTATATGCCAACCTCGACGCCGCCGTGATGGATGTGGTGAATAACCTGATTGATCCGGTGTATCAGGACGATACGGGGCTGGTTGTTATCTGCGGTCGCCAGCTGCTGGCTGACAAATATTTCCCGCTGGTCAATCAGACGCAGCCAAATACCGAAGCCATGGCGGCGGATTTGATTATCAGCCAGAAGCGCATCGGCAATTTGCCAGCGGTACGCGTGCCGGGCTTCCCTGCTAACGCCTTCTTTGTCACTCGCCTAGATAACCTGTCGATCTACTGGCAGGACGAGACGCACCGCCGTCACATCGAAGAAAACCCGAAACGCGACCGCGTGGAAAACTACGAGTCAATCAACGACGACTACGTGGTTGAAGATTACGGCTGCGGCTGCATCGTGGAAAACATTGAAATGCTTGCCGCTCATGAGCCTGAAGTTGCCTCAATGTCTGCCGCAGCGGCTGACTACAGCGGCCTTGCTGCTGCCATCGTGGAAGCGGTGAAGGCGGTTAACGGTAAAGGCGAAGATAAGGCCGAAGACAAGCCGGAAAGCCAAGACGACACCCAAGACGGCAAACAGGAGTAAGTCATGATCAGCCCTGCCCGTAGTCACTTTTTGCGGCAGTCAGCTATCGAAGCCGCGCAGCAGGATAACGGCCTGCTGCGCCACGCGACGGGCTACGAACTGCAACTAAGAAAGCTCAATGAAGATAAGGCCCGGCTAAAACAGGTTAAGTCGAACGAAACGAAAGCCGAGCTGAAAGCCGACATGCTGCCAGCCTATGCGCCTTGGGTTGAAGGCGTTCTCGCCGAAGGCAAAGGCGCGCAGGACGCGATTTTAATGACCGTCATGGTCTGGCGTCTGGACGCCGGAGACTTGTCCGGCGCGCTGGATATCGCGGAATACGCCCTTAAGCATAAGCTCGCCACGCCTGATGATTTCACCCGACCAACCGGCTACCTGTTGGTGGAAGAAATCGCCGTGCTCGCGCTGCGCGATATTGCGGCAGGCGAAACGGTGGAGATTGAGCCGCTACTTAGAACGCTTGAGCTGACGGACGGTGAAGACATGCCAGACCTTGTGCGCGCCAAATTGCACAAAGTGATCGGCACGGTTTACCGCTCGCTGGGCAGGGCTGGCCTTGCGCTGCAACACATGAAACGCGCCTTGCAGTTGGACGAAAACAGCGGCGTTAAAAAATCCATTGAGCAGCTGGAACGCGAAATCAAAAAGGCTTCCAGCCGCTAACAGAATGCGCCCCGCGCAGGGCGGCACGCCAGCCGCGACAGGTCATTGGCCTCGTTAACGCTGGCGTCCACCGCCCCCTATTTAGAGGTTTTTATGTCACTCGTTATTAGTGAGCCAAACCCACCGGCTGCGGCGGAACCCGCGATCAGCAATTCGTTTTTCTGGCCTGAAATTAGCCCTGCCGAACTGCGCGACACGTTGCGACTTGAAGGCACTGTTACCCCGAAGCGCCTGCGCTCGCAGGTGGTGCGCGCCATGACCGAAGTTAACGCCGAGTTGTTTGACTACCGCACGGCACAAATGGCCTGCGGCTATAAAACACTGGCTGACGTACCCGCCGACCAGATTGACGGCGAGAGCGTGAAGCTCAGCGCCTACGTTAACGCGGTGGCCTCAATGGCGGCGGCGTATCTGGCGGAGCGTTACCCCGGCAACGACACCACGGACAAGGGCAGTCAGAAAGCCCAAATCGTAGAGCGCACCGTAGACGAACTGTGGCGCGATGCGCGTAACGCTATTCATGACGTGGCGGGCGTGCAGCATTCCATCATCGGGCTTATCTGATGCGGGTTTATGCCCAGCAGGGCGACACCGTTGACGCGCTTTGCTGGCGTCACTACGGGCGAACCGCCTCGGTTGTTGAGCAGGTTTACGCGGCTAACGTTGGGTTGGCCGATTTAGGGGCAGAACTGCCCCACGGTTACGCGGTTGAGCTTCCCGATTTGGCGCAGGCCACGGTCAGCGAGTCCGTTTCATTGTGGGATTAAACCAATGGAGAAAGTCACAACGTTTATCTGCTACTGCATTGCCGTATTTATGGCGTGGCTCGGCGGGCTGTCACCGCAGGATATCGCCTTTTTGGTCGGTGCCGTCATGGGGGTAGCGACGTTCTTTGTGAATTGGTACTACCGCCGAAAAACTTACCGGCTGCTGCAAAGCATGGGATTCGATAGGGGGGTAAATGACGCCATCAATCGTTAAACGCTGCATTGTCGGGGTGATCCTCGGCCTCGTTACGCTGCTGCCGGACACTGCCGGGCTTCGCACCACGCCCGAAGGAATGGCGCTGATTGCAGACTTTGAGGGGTGTCGCCTGTCGGCATACAAATGCACCGGCGACGTTTGGACAAACGGCATAGGCCACACGCTAGGCGTGAAAGGTGGTACGACAATCACGGAAAAGCAGGTAGCAATAAATTTTGTTGCTGACGTGCAGAACGTTGAGCGCGGTCTGGCGCGATGCCTTCCGGCTACGATGCCGCAGCCGGTTTATGACGCCGTGGTGTCATTCGCGTTCAACGTCGGCGTAAGGGCCGCGTGTACGTCAACGCTGGCGTTTTTCCTCAACAAAGGCGAATGGCGTCAAGCCTGTTTGCAGCTGCCCCGCTGGGTGTTCGTCAACGGCGTGCGCAGTGCCGGGCTAGAGCGTCGCCGACTTAATGAAATGGCTTACTGCCTGAAAGGTACTTGATATGCGCTATCTGATTGGCCTTGTGATCACCGTACTTGTCGTCTTTGCGCTGGGTCAGGCCGGACACATTAAAAAGCTTAAGCGGGAAGCCGTTTGGAATCAGCGAATTATCGAAACGCTATCCGCTGGCATCGAAAGCCGCGACCGGGCGATCACCCGTTTGCAGGCAGAAGGCGACGAGCGCGACCAGCAAGGCCGCGCACTGCGGGAATCCCTCGGCGCTGCCAACCAGCAGGCGCGGGATCGGGAATATGAAATTCAAGGACTACTTAATGAAAATCAAACACTGCGCGAGTGGTTTGCTACTGCTCTGCCTTCTGACGTTATCCGGCTGCAAGAACGCCCGGCCTTTGCCACCCCCGGAGATTATTTACATTGGCTGTCCAGCCGTAAGCAGTTGCCCGATCCCGGCAAGCCACCCAAAAAATAACGGCGACCTAAGCGCCGATGTCAGAAATCTGGAGGCCGCACTGGTGGCCTGTGGCCTCCAGATTGAAACGGTTAAACAGTGTCAGGAGAATCACCGTGCTAAAACCTTTGCAGCTTCGGGACTACTTAACGGCCCGCGTGCCGGTGCTCAAAAAAAGCCCTGAGCAACTTCGCGTATTTATCGATAACGCCCGGATTGTTTCCACGCTCGCCAGCTCGCTGTCGTTTGAATATCAGTACCAGCTCAACCTGTTGATAACCGACTTCACGCAGGACGCCGACTTGCTGATCGTGCCGATGCTGGCATGGCTGCGGGAAAACCAGCCGGACATTATGGCGACCGCCGAAAAGCAGCAGGCGGGATTCACTTTCCGCGCTGACATGAATAACGATAACAGTTTCGATATCAGCATTAATTTGCAGCTGACCGAGCGGGTTATCGTTAAGCAGCTGGACGGCGGCTTGCACGTCAATCACCTGCCTGAGCCACCGTTACCGGTGGATGTGGAAAAGCCGCGTGAAATGTACCTGCACGGCGAGCTGGTGAGCCAGTGGAATGAGTGAGTTAACGGCGTTCGACAGCAGGCTGGCGGCGCTGATTGCGGCCCTTTCACCGCAAAGCCGTAAGGCCATGGCGGCAACCATTGCGAAGCGCGTGCGCAAGAATCAGCAGGAGCGGATAAAGCGGCAGGTGGGGCCGGACGGCAAGCCTTATGTGCCGAGGCGTTCCCAGCCATTGCGCAAGAAAAAGGGCCGCATTAAGCGGGAAATGTTCAGCAAGCTGCGCACCAATAAATTTCTAAAAGCGGTCGGCACCGGTAATGACGCGGTGGTCGAGTTCACCGGGCAGGTGCAGCGCATGGCACAGGTTCACCATTACGGGCTGCGCGACAGGCCATCACTGAAAGCCGAGCCGGTAAAATATGAGGCCCGTCCTTTGCTGGGGCTGGATGCTGAGGATTTAAAAATTGTTGAAGAGGAAATGTTGAATATGCTGGCAGAATAGTCCGCAGGCTAATGCATCTAAATAAGCGCCCTTGGGCGCTCTGTTTAATTATAAATTCTGATACAAATCCCAGCGATTTCCATAGAGGTCCACAAAGACCACCACAGTGCCATATTCTTCCTCGCGAGGTTCTTCACAAAAATTGACGCCCGCAGCTTTCATTGCTGTGTAGTCACGCCAAAAATTGTCTGTCTGTAGAAAAAGAAACACCCTTCCCCCACACTGATTGCCGATAAACCCTTCTTGTCTTTCGTTTGAGGCTTTTGCCAGCAAAAGATTGCAGTCACTTTCTGGATTGGGTGTCACTACAACCCAACGCTTTCCCGGCTGTGGTGTGTCTTCAATAAGAGTAAATCCGAGCATATTTGTGTAGTAGTCGATTGCCCGATCGTAATCGTCAACAACGATAGCCACATATCCCATACATCTTTTCTTTGATCTCAAAAGAAGCCCCTTTTGGTAATATTAACCTGTTAAACATCCCTATTTATCATAGCCTACCGTTGTGTCTTTGATAGACAACCCGCCCCAAATTGTATGCCGCCTGACAGGGCGGCATTCTTTTATGCATGAATACTTCCCCGGATTTACATGACGCTATGCGCCTGCTGCGCAATCTGATCCGCATTGGCACCGTTGCCGAGGTGGATTTAGCCGCAGGGCTGTGCCGCGTCGATACCGCAGGCAACACGACCAATTGGTTACATTGGCTGGCCTCGCGCGCCGGGCGTTCACGTTCTTGGTGGGCGCCGTCCATTGGCGAGCAGGTTTTGATTTTGTCTCTTGGCGGCGAGCTGGATGCCGGTTTTGTTATGCCGGGCATTTACTCCGACGACTTCCCCGCGCCGTCTGCCTCGGCTGACGCTGTGCATATCACTTTCCCTGATGGCGCAGTGATCGAGTACGAACCGGAAACCGGCGCGCTGCTGGCAACCGGTATCAAATCGGCAACCGTCAACGCTGCGGAAAAAGTGGCGGTAACGTCCCCTCTGGTCAGCGTCGTCGCGGAAACCAGCATCACGCTCGACACGCCGGAGGTGGTTTGTACCAACAAGCTCACCACTGGGTCTATTGAGGTGAAGCAAGGCGGAACCATGACCGGAAACATCAAGCACTCAGGCGGTGGCATCACGTCAAACGGCATCGTGCTGCATACCCATAAACACGGCGGCGTCCAGACGGGCGGCGGCACTACCGGCGCACCTTCATAACTCAAAAAGGGCTTTAGCAATGAATCTTAAATTATTCGTGACCGTTTTTTCTGCATCTACCGCTGGCGTCATGCTTGCGCAGGGTGTGCGCGGGTGGTGGCTGGTTGCCGCCGTTGGCCTTTACTGCCTGTACACAAATGACAAACGCTAAATACATTGGCATGAGCCGTGGAACGGGGCGCAGCGTCGAAGACCTTGCGCACATTCAGCAATCTATCGCTGACATTCTCATAACGCCCGTTGGCAGTCGCGTCATGCGCCGGGATTACGGCTCGCTGCTTTCTGAGCTGGTTGACCGCCCGCAAAACCCCGCGCTGCGACTGCAAATCATGGCGGCATGCTATGGCGCAATTCTCAAATGGGAACCGCGCGTGAAGCTGACGGGCATCACTTTCAATACGACGGTTGACGGAAAAATGGTGGTTGATATCACCGGCACCCGCAGCGACACGTCGGATAATATTTCTATAACCATTCCATTGAGCTAACACATGGCAACCATTGACCTGAGCCAGCTGCCCGCGCCGCGCGTGGTGGAAGAATTGGACTATGAAACCCTGCTCACCGAGCGCAAAGCGACGCTGATTTCACTCTATCCACCTGAGCAGCAGGCGGCGATTGCCCGCACGCTGACGCTTGAGTCAGAGCCTATCGTCAAGCTGTTGCAGGAAAACGCCTACCGCGAAGTGATCCTGCGCCAGCGCGTCAACGAGGCCGCGCAGGCGGTGATGCTGGCCTATTCGACCGGTTCAGACCTCGACAACATTGCCGCGCGCTATGACGTCCAGCGCCTAATTGTGCGCCCGGCTGACACAACGGCAATCCCGCCCGTTTTGGCAGAGCTGGAAACCGACGCTGATTTTCGTATCCGCGTACAGCAGGCATTTGAGGGGGTGAGCGTTGCCGGGCCGGTGGGCGCGTATGAGTTTCACGGGCGCTCGGCTGACGGGCGCGTGGCGGATATTTCAGTGATAAGCCCCTCGCCTGCCTGCGTCACCGTGTCGGTACTGGCGCAGGCCGGTAATGGCTCGGCCCCTGCGGATTTGCTGGCGGTGGTACAGGCCGCGCTCAACGACGAGAACGTGCGCCCGGTTGCCGACCGCGTCACCGTGCAGTCAGCAAAAATCGTTAACTATGAGATTCAGGCCAAGCTGTACCTGTTCCCCGGCCCCGAGGCCGAACCGATTAAACAGGCGGCTGAGGCCAAGCTGAAAAAGTACGTTAGCGCACAGCACCGGCTGGGCCGCGACATTCGCTTATCCGCCATTTATGCCGCGCTTCACGTCGAAGGCGTCCAGCGCGTCGAGCTGGCAAAGCCTGCCGCCGATCTGGAGCTGGATAAAACGCAGGCGTCATATTGCACCGCCTACGCGCTGACTATCGGGGGCTACGATGAGTAGCCGCCTGCTGCCTGTCGGCTCGTCGCCGCTGGAAGTTGCCGCCGCCGAAGCCTGCGCCAAGCTGGAAAAAGTGCCGCTGCCGTTGCGCGAACTGTGGGAGCCGATGGCCTGCCCGTTGGAGTTTCTTCCCTATCTGGCGTGGGCGCTGTCGGTTGATCGCTGGGATGAAAGCTGGCCCGAGTCCACCAAGCGGCGCGTGATCCAGTCCTCATGGTTTATTCACCGGCACAAGGGAACCATTGGCGCGATTCGCCGCGTCGTCGAGCCATTGGGCTATCTGATTAACGTGACCGAGTGGTGGGAAACCAACGACGCGCCCGGCACGTTTCGCCTTGATATTGGCGTGTTGGAAACCGGCATCACCGAGGAAATGTATTTAGAAATGGAGCGGCTGATTGCCGACGCCAAGCCCGCCAGCCGCCATCTGATTGGGCTGACCATTACGCAAGATATCACCGGCGAGGTGTATCTGGCGGCGGTGTCCTCTGACGCCGAAATTTTAACTGTTTATCCGGGGTAATAATCCATGGCTACGTTTAAATCTGTCGTGACAAAGCTCGGGCAGGCAAGCATTGCCGCCGCTATCCAGTCCGGCAAAGATATCAATATTATTGAAATGGCGGTCGGCGACGGCGGCGGCAAGGCCGTGCAGCCGGTTGCCACGCAAACCAAGCTGGTTAAAGAGGTTTACCGCACCAAGCTCAATTCGTTAAAGCTCGACGCTAAAAATGCTAACTGGGTGGTTGCTGAGGCAATTATCAGCGCCAGCGTCGGCGGCTTCTGGATGCGTGAAATGGGGCTGTACGCCGACGACGGCGTGCTGATTGCCGTGTGCAATATGGCGGATACCTATAAGCCAACGCTCGCCGAGGGGTCAGGCCGCACGCAAACCCTGCGCATGGTTATCACCGTGACCGATACCAGCGCGGTGAGTCTGACCATTGACGACTCGCTCGTCATGGCTACCGAAGAGTTTGTTAACGACAAGATTGCCGCGCATGAAAAAACCCGCAATCACCCTGACGCAACGCTGACGGCAAAGGGACTTGTCCAACTGAGCAGCGCGACCAATAGCACCAGTGAGGCAGTTGCAGCCACGCCGAAAGCCGTCAAGGCGGCAAACGACAATGCCAACGGGCGCTTGCCAAGCGGCGGAACGGCTGTCGCTGCAAGTAAGCTCGCCGCCGCGCGAAAGATTGCCGGCAATGCCTTTGACGGAACAAAGGACATTGAAATCAAGGCCGAAGACGTGGGCGCGTGGTCAGCTGATACCAGCGAGAAAAACGCCAAGGCGCTGAGGGATGAAATCGCCACCGCTTTTAAAATCAGACCGCCATTAACCGCAGCCGACAGCCTTAACACGCTGAGGGGCTTGGAAATGTACGGGCATTACGGCGCGCCGGGTATTGCGGCGGCGACCAAGGCGAAGGGGTACCCGATTGACGGTTTTGTCGGGTCAATTCTCGTCATGCTGGGTGCTAACAGCACGCAGCAAGTGGCCTTTGCCAGCACCGGCAGGCAGTGGACGCGATATATCTCAGGCGCATGGAATGGGATTGATGGGCCTTGGTCTGACTGGACAGAAACCTACAGCGAGAAAAACAAGCCTACGGCTGCTGATGTATCCGCGCTGCCGGTGATTAGTGCGGTTTTAGGTGCAACCAATATCAATACGCTGAATCTCGCAAAGATTGGTATCTATGTGCAAAGCGCCGGGGGGAATGCCAGCGTCGCCAACGGATACCCGTCCGGTGCGCAGGCGGCGGGCGTGTTGGAGGTCATTCCCGCCTCTTGGACGGGCGGCGTGTTGCAGCGTTACACCGTGCAAAATACCGGCGTCGTCTGGACGCGCGCCCTTAATGCGGCATGGAATGGAGTGGACGGGCCGTGGCGTGACTGGGTGCAATCCAGTGCTGCGGGGTCGATTTCTATGGATGCTGTCGCGCTGACGGCTACCACGGATTTAAACACGCTCGGCGTGGGGATCTATTTCCAAAGCCGTGATGCAAATGCCACGCTTGCCATGAATTATCCCGCCACCCACTCGGGAACGCTGCTTGTCACGCCGTCAGCCTATGGCGTGCAGCAGGAATACACGACATATAAGGGGACGAAGTTCCTGCGCGGCGCGGTGAATGCTGCCGGTCAATGGGGTGCTTGGATACCGGTTTATACCGGCGCAAATCCGCCACCGTACCCTGTCACTAAGGTCAACAACAAGACAGGGGATGTGACACTGGGCGCTGCTGACGTCGGTGCCGTGCAGCAAGGCGGCGGCGTTGGAATGAAAAGCAATAATGTGGTGCATATTGGGTGGAGCGATGGCAACAAGATATTAGCTCAGGTTGATAACACGGCCTTTGGCGCGCTTTATTGTGAGGCCAATAAACCCACTCCGGCGGATGTGGGAGCGCTGGCGGTCACTGGTGGTGATGTTGAGTACATCAATGGCGCTCGCCATTTTGCGAGTAAGTCCGGCTCTTGGGAGGGAGCCGGTGCGTATGCATCTCAATACGATAATGGGTCGGCCCCGTTCATGGTGCCTTTTGGGTACAAAGCGCCAAAAGGGATTAGCCAATATCACCCCATCGTTAAAGGCATCCTTCAAACCTTAGATTATGGTTATGCGGCAGCTATTAGCTTTGGTGGGGTGACATCGGGGAATTCCAACTTTCCCATTGCGGTGATTAACGTTAATACGGACGGCAAAACTTCGGTTTCTTGGTCATTCGATCCGGCAAACGGCTCTTTTTATAGTCCGGGCGATGTTGTTGCGGGGAAAAATATTTCAGCGGCGGGCAGTATTCGCGCGGAGGGCGGCATTACTTCGCCTAATGACATTTACACAGACCGAAATATTCATAACAAAGGAATTATTCAGGCGGGTTCTGGCGTTTACGACACCCCCGGCGTGCGTGTTTACAGTCCTAACTATCGCCCGCCGCCCGCTGAAATTGGTGCAGTGGCGGCGGACACCTGTAGTTTTGCCGGGTTTGCTGCCGGTAGTCCTCTATCGCCCTATATGCGGAACTCAAACAATAACGAGCTTGTAGCTCTTGCTCGCTATGACTGGGTTAACGTCCGGGTACAAGAGGTTTTGCAATGGGTATCTGAAAGGTTTGTTGCCGATGTAAAAATTGGGCCGCGCGTAGTGTTCTGGAGCAGTGTCGCCGGGTGGAGTGATGCGTGGGATAACCTTATTCCAGCCGGTGCAGTGAATATTTCTTCTCAGACATACAACGATAACCGCGTTAACCGCGTGGTCTATGCCTATGTCATGAAGCTTATTAACGGTAATTGGTACAACGTGGGGGGATCATAAAATGAAATTGCTGGGAAAATTTGAAAGTTACACGCCGAAAAATCCGCCCCTGCCAACGGCAAATTATTTAAAAAATGGTGAGGGCATCGACTGGTACAGCATTTCTCATGATGCGGAACGGGTAAGTAAGAATATCTATTTACTTGTTGACGATGGGGGCAATGTTTCTTGTGCCACCGACAGGGGCGAAATGCTTTTCCCTAGCGGATTGAACGTGTATGAAATGCCCAAAGAAGACGCGCCAGCCGGGCTAGTAGACAAGTTTGACTGGGTGCTAAAAGAGGGGGAATTAATCGCCCCGGATACGCTGGTTATGGATGCCATGGCTAAAAAGGGCGCGCTCATTGCCACGACTGAAAAAGCCATTGAGCAGCTTTCCCGCGCGGTCAGACTGAAGATGGCGACGGACACCGAAAAAAGCCAGCTCGAAAACTGGGAGAAGTACAGCGTTCTGCTCAGTCGCATTGACGTTTCCGCCGCGCCAGATATCGAATGGCCCGAAGCGCCACGCCAAGCGTAATAGATAAAAGCCGCCCACGCCGGGCGGTTTTTTGTATCGAGCACAGTCAGGTCTGGCTGTGCTGGCCATAAAGCTAATTACCTGCAGTACAGTCATTTTTGTCTATGTCTGCCGGTCACGTTGTGCCATTCCCCCCACACCGCCCCCGCCGTGCCTGTCCTCTTACAACGCGCGATGATTGACGCCTCACCAATCACCGAGAGTAAAAACATGGCTGATTATCATCACGGCGTGCGCGTTATCGAAGTCAACGACGGCACCCGCATCATTTCAACCGTTTCAACGGCAGTCATCGGCATGGTCTGTACTGCCGAAGACGCCGATCCGAAAGTCTTTCCGTTAGATACCCCCGTTTTGGTCACTAACGTTCTGGCAGCAGCAGGCAAGGCCGGTAAAAAGGGGACGCTTTACGCTTCCCTGATGGCTATCGCCGGGCAGGCTAAGCCCGTTGTGGTTGTGGTGCGCGTCAAAGAGGGGGAAGACGAAGCCGCGACAACGACCAATATTATCGGAGGCACCGATACAACCGGCATGTATACCGGCATGAAAGCGCTGTTAGGCGCGCAGGCCGAGCTTGGCGTCAAGCCGCGCATTCTCGGCGTGCCGGGGCTGGATAATAAAGAGGTTGCCGCCGCCCTTGCGTCAGTTTGCCAGCAGCTGCGCGCCTTCGGTTATATCAGTGCCTACGGCTGTAAAACCGTGCCGGATGCAATCAAGTACCGCGACAATTTCAGCCAGCGCGAGCTGATGCTTATCTGGCCTGATTTTGTGGCATGGAACACGACGACCAGCACCAGCGACAAAGCCGCCGCCACTGCCTATGCGCTCGGCCTGCGCGCCAAAATCGACAGCGAAACCGGCTGGCATAAAACTCTGTCAAACGTCGGCGTTAATGGCGTCACCGGCCTGTCAGCGAGCGTGTACTGGGATTTGCAAACCCCCGGCACTGACGCAGATTTGCTTAACCAAGCAGGCGTAACAACCCTTGTTCGCAAAAACGGCTTTAAGTTTTGGGGTAATCGCTCTTGCTCTGATGATCCGCTGTTTGTCTTTGAGAACTACACCCGCACCGCGCAGGTTCTGGCTGACACCATGGCAGAAGCGCACCTGTGGGCGATGGATAAGCCCCTTACCCCAACCCTTATTCGCGACATGATTGACGGCATCAACGCCAAGCTGCGCGAAATGAAAACGGCGGGCTACATCATTGACGGCAAATGCTGGTACGACGATGAAGCCAACACCGTTGAAACCCTCAAGGCCGGGAAGTTGTTCATTGATTACGACTACACCCCGGTTCCGCCGCTGGAAGATTTAACCCTGCGCCAGCGCATCACTGACAAATATCTGGCGACGTTTGGCGCTGCGATTAACGGCTAAGGAATCACTATGGCTCTGCCTAAAAAACTGAAATACCTGAATCTGTTCAATGACGGCAATAGCTATCTCGGCGTGGTGTCTTCGCTGACCCTGCCGAAGCTGACCCGCAAGCTTGAGAACTATCGCGGCGGCGGCATGAATGGCGCGGCGTCCATTGATTTCGGTCTGGACGACGACGCGCTGGCGCTTGAGTGGTCAATGGGCGGGCTGGATGAATTGGTGCTGCAACAGTGGGGCAGCACGTCGGACGTTCCCCTGCGTTTCTCCGGCTCATTCCAGCGCGACGACACTGGCGAAGTCTCAGCGGTCGAAGTGCAAATGCGCGGGCGTCACAAAGAGTTTGATTTCGGCGAGTACAAGCAAGGCGAAGACACCGAAACCAAAGTCACGACGCAGTGCACCTATTTCAAACTGACCATCGACGGGCGCGAGCTGATCGAGGTCGATACCGTCAACATGGTCGAAATCGTCAGCGGCGTTGACCGCCTCGCGGAACACCGCAAGGCCATTGGCCTGTAATTTCCTGCCAGCGCCACAGCCGGTGCTGGCCCCTTTTTTGTATTGAATGAATGAGAGCTAAACCATGGAAAACGTCATTGAAGTATCAACCCAAAACGAAAACGTTGTAACGCTGGAAGCGCCAATTAAACGCGGCGAAACGAGCATTTCAACGGTTGAAATTATTAAGCCGAACGCGGGCCACCTGCGCGGCGTGGGGCTGGCGGCGCTGGCAAATGCCGATGTAGATGCCCTGATCGTTATTTTGCCCCGCATCACCCTGCCAGCGCTGACTAAGCACGAGTGTCAGGCGCTTAACCTGCCGGATTTAATTGCACTGGCTGGCAAGGTGATTGGTTTTTTATCGACGAACTCGGAAGCGTAAGCCTTCCGTCAGGGCTTGAGGTTGACGACCTAATGGCGGACATTGCCGCCATTTTCCACTGGCAACCGTCAGAAATGTTTAGCATGACGCTCGGCGAGTTGATCCGCTGGCGTCATCACGCCATCAAGCGGAGCGACGCAGAAAGTGAGTAATTTAAAATTACAGGTTTTGCTCAACGCCGTAGACCGCGCCACAAAGCCGCTTCAATCCATCCAAAAAGCCAGTAAAACCCTGTCCGGGGATATTCGCAAAACGCAGGCCGACTTAAAGCTGCTCAATGACCAGTCGGGCAAGGTTGATGGCTTTAAAAAAAGCAGCGCGCAGCTCGCTATCACCAGTCAAAAGCTCAAGGCGGCAAAAGAAGAAGCCGCCCGGCTGGCGATTGAGTTTAAGAACACCGCCAACCCCACCGCGAAGCAAACGCGCCTGATGGAAGCGGCGAAGCGTGCAGCCAATGACTTACAGCTTAAGCAGAATGGTTTGCGCGTATCCGTGCAGCGCCAACGCACAGAGCTAGAATCATCGGGCATTTCCACACGCAAGCTAGCCGCTGAGCAGCGCCGCCTTAAAACCGCAGCGCAGGAGGCAAACGCCACGCTAGACCGTCAGCGCCAATCCCTGCAAACCCTGAGTAAGCGACAGGAGCAGCAGGCCAACAGCAAGCGCCGGTTTGATAAAACGCAGCAGGTCGGCGACAGGGTTAGAAACAACGGCGCAGTCGCGCTGGGCGTAGGCTCGGCGGCGCTGTATGCGGAAAGCCGTTTGATCCTGCCGGGCCTTGGTTTTGATAAAGAAATGTCTGATACACGTGCAGTGCTAGGACTTGGAAAAGAAGATCCAAAGATGGCAGCGATTCGCAAACAAGCGCGTGATATCGGTGCCACTACTGCATTTTCGCCAACAGACGTAGCTAGAACTCAGGGGGTGCTCGCTAAATCTGGCTATGGTGCCGACGATATTCTGAATTCAACCGAATCGACCGTGAATCTATCACTTGCCTCCGGCGTAGATATTGCTGAATCAGCGGATATTGTGAGCAACATGCAGTCGGCATTTGATATCCCAACGCAGGGAATACAGCGCGTTTCCGACGTTATGACCAAGGCTTTCAATAGTTCTAATACCAGCCTGATCGAGCTTGGCGAGGCAATGAAATATGTTGCGCCTGTGGCAAACGCAGCGGGCGCAACTATTGAGGATACGGCGGCAATGCTCGGCGTCATGGCTAAAGCCGGGCTACGCGGCAGTATGGCGGGTACGGGGGCGAGTGCCGTGTTTACTCGACTACAGGCACCGGTTGGGCAATCAGGGGCTGCGCTGAATGAGCTGGGTGTAAAAACACGAGATAAGAAAGGCAACATGTTGCCTGTTGAGAAAATCCTCAAAGATATTAATAGTTCTTTCAAAAAGAATAAATTAGGCACTGCACAACAGGCCGAGTATCTAAAGGTTATTTTCGGCGAAGAGGCAATGAAGGGGGCTATCTCACTCATTCAGGCGGCTGGGAATGGTGAGTTACGGGACCGTAAAAACGCGTTACTTAATTCTAAGGGAAGCGCTGCCAGTGTTGCCGGGGTGAAGGTAGATAACCTCGATGGAGATCTGAAAAACCTGCAATCTGCCTATGAGGATATGCAGATTGAGGTTTTCGAAAAGCAGGATTCTAGCCTGCGCAGAATGACGCAATCAGCTACCGACTGGCTAGGCGTTATGGGTAAGTGGGTGAAGGTCAATCCTGAGCTGACGGGCGCGCTGATTGCGACCGGAGGCGGCACAACAGCCCTGATCGCTGGTCTTGGTTTGCTAGGCGTAGTGGTTGGGCCGGTTATCAAGGGAGTGGGCTATCTATGGGCGGGAAGCAAGGGGCTAATCAAATCGCTTTGGTGGTTGGTTCGTCTGACGACCTCCGGGCTAGTTCGTGGGTTGGGGCTAACTGTTAGGGCGTTTGGTCTTCTCGGCCCCGTTTTGCTGAAGGTTGGTAAGGCTTTGCTCTGGCTGGGCCGCGTCGCTATGACAAACCCGCTTATCCTTATCGCCAGCCTTATCGCTATGGCGGCTGTCTACATTTGGGCCAACTGGGAAACGCTCGGGCCGAGGTTCAAAAAGCTATGGGACACCGTGGCGGCTTGGACTTCCTCGGCGTGGAATGGGATCACAAATTGGCTGGGTAACGCGTGGGCTAAAGTAGTTGGCGTATTCCAGTCTCTGCCGGAAAAATTCTCTGCGATTTGGCAGGCGGTAAAAGACGGGGCCGTGTCGATACTCTCCACTTATCTCGACTGGTTAAGGTCATTTTGGGGTGCGGTATTTGATACCGTCGCCGGGTTGCCTGATAAGTTTTTGGGTATTTGGCAAAGCGTCAAAGACGGGGCCATAACCATTCTTACCGCCTATCTCGACTGGCTGAAATCATTTTGGGGGCGGGTGTTTGATACCGTGCTTGAGTTGCCGGGCAAATTCAAGGCGGCGGGTAGCGCAATGATTGACGCGTTAATTGATGGGATTTCGTCAAAGTGGGAGGCGCTTAAGACCAAGCTGACCAGCGTCACGGATTACCTGCCCGACTGGATGAAATCGGATAAGGCAGTAACGCCTAACATCAAAATCCCCGACGTGCCCCCGCTCTCGCTCAACAAGAACGGGCCGCTGCTATCTGTCGGGCCAAGCCTTGGCGATGTACAGGGGCCGGGTGCAGAGCAAGGCAATGGCAACCCGCCTGCAATAGCGATGACAGCTACGCCGGTGCGCGCCGCAGGGCGCAGGGATAATGCACCGCCGCAGCCTGTTGTTGCCCCGCAAATTAACATTCACCCGCAGCCGGGGCAAAACCCGCAGGATATTGCCCGCGAAGTTGCACGCCAGATACAGATGTTAATGCGCACTCAGGCCGCTAGCGCCCGCAGCGCAATGTAACAGGAGAAATAAAAAATGATGTTAGCCCTAGGCATGTTCGTTTTTATGCTGCAAACCCTGCCCTATCAAAACCTACAGCGCCAAACGGATTATCGCTGGCCCACTAATGACCGCGTGGGCCTGCGGGCCATCCCGCAGTTTTTGGGGCCGGGAGCAGAAAAAATCACGCTATCCGGCGAGCTATTGCCCGAAATCACCGGCGGCAAATTAAGCCTGATGGGGCTGCACTTGATGGCAGATCAGGGGATGGCGTGGTCACTGATTGGCGGCGACGGCACGATTTACGGCATGTTCGTCGTTGAAAGTCTCAGTGAAACCTATAGCGAGCTTTTTGCGGACGGCAGCGCCCGCAGGATTGAATTCACTGTCAACCTGCTGCGAGTTGATGAATCGCTGGCGGCGATGTTTGGCGATTTAAAGGAGCAGGCAAGCGGCCTGATGGATGGAGCCGAAGGCGCGGCGGAACGGGCTAAAACCTTTGTTGGGGGGTACTTGTCGTGATAATTGACCCGATTGCCATCGGCAACGGTGCGCGGTTCGCACCGGATTACGAACTCAAAGTTAACTCAGTCGATGTAACGCAGGACATTGCCCCGCGCCTGATTTCATTATCGCTCACCGATAACCGCGGCTTTGAAGCTGACCAGCTCGATCTGGAGCTGGACGACGCAGACGGGCGCTTGCAGATGCCACCGCGCGGTGCGGTGATTTCCGTTTCCCTTGGCTGGAAAGGCGAGATGCTTTTTCACAAGGGAGAATTCACCGTTGACGAGGTTGAGCATAGGGGCGCGCCAGATACGCTAACCATACGCGCCCGGAGCGCTGACTATCGAGGCTCGTTAAATTCACGCCGCGATAAGTCATACCACGGCTTAACCCTTGCCGATATTGTCGGGCAGGTTGCCGAGCGTAATAAGTTAAAACCGGCAGTGGCTGAAAGTTTCGCTAAGGTTGTCGTTTCGCATATCGACCAGACCCAAGAAACGGACGCGAAATTTATCACGCGACTCGCTGAGCTGAACGGCGCGGCGGCAATTATTAAGGCGGGCAGGCTGTTATTTATAAAGCCGGGTGGCGGAGTAACAGCGAGCGGTAAGCCAATTCCGGTGTATACGCTGACCCGCAGCGACGGCGACGGACACACGTTTAGCATTGCAGACCGTGATGCCTATACCGGCGTTTCTGCGAGCTGGTTACACACCAAAGACCCAAAGCAGAAGAAAGCTAAGGCGAAGGTGAAATTACAGCGCAAGCCGAAGTTTAAGCAGCTTCGCGCACTGCAACACCCAGCCGCGCCAAAAGCTAAACACAAGGTGGCTAAAGCCCCGAAGCCGGTTGAAGACAAAGAAGGCGATTATCTGGCGGGGAGTGAGGACAACGTTTTTTCAATGACTACCGTTTTCTCCAGCAAGAAAGCGGCAATGCGAGCGGCTCAGGCCAAGTGGGAGAAATTGCAGCGTGGCGTCGCTGAGTTTTCTATCAATCTGGCAAAGGGCCGAGCGAATCTCTTTCCTGAAACGCCTATCAGGGTTCAGGGTTTCAAAGAGGTGATCGACGCGCAGCCGTGGATGATTACTAAAGTCATTCACAGCGTGAACTCCAGCGGCTACACCACGGCGCTAAATCTTGAGGTGCTTCTGAAAGATGTGAGTTACGAGGAAAAAGAAGAGGATATGTAAAAGACTGTAATGTGAGATGTATGTTTCCGGCTTTGGCATACAATGCGCGAAAATGACTACTATGACCATATGGTGATTACTATGATGCACTGCCCGAAATGCCAGCACGCCGCTCATGCCCGTTCAAGCCGTTACCTTAGCCAGACAACGAAAGAACGTTATCACCAATGCCAGAACATAAATTGCAGCGCCACGTTTAAAACTCATGAGTCATTGGCATGCATCATTGTAGAGCCGGGACAGATTAACGCAGTGTTACCTCACCCGGATAAAATGGGGCAGCAGTCATTAATGATTCATTAAATAAAGTCACAAAAAATGAAGCCCGCGAAAGCGGGTTTTTTCATTTTTGTGTAGTCAAAAAAGTCTTGGGTGTAGTCAATTTGTAGTCAATAAAATAAAAAAAGGGCCTAGCGCATTGCCAGACCCTTGATAACTAAGAGTATTTTCGATGTCGCGAAAGCGAATCTTAGTTAAGACGCTCTTTGATACGAGCTGACTTACCAGTACGCTCACGCAGGTAGTACAGTTTAGCTTTACGAACGGCACCACGACGTTTAACAGCAATGCTGTCGATTACTGGGGAGTGAGTTTGGAATACACGCTCAACACCTTCGCCGTTAGAAATTTTGCGAACAGTGAATGCAGAGTGCAGACCGCGGTTACGGATAGCGATAACCACGCCCTCGAATGCCTGCAGACGCTTTTTAGAACCTTCAACGACCCATACCTTAACTTCCACGGAATCACCCGGACGGAATGAAGGTACGTCTTGCTTCATCTGCTCTTGTTCGATTTGTTTAATGATATTGCTCATAATATGTCTCTTACCCTAGGTAAACTGATATATCGGGAGGGCTCAGCGCTAAGCTTGAGCGTTCCCTTCATAGTCTTGTTGACTGAGTCGATGTTCCTTTTGGAACTCTCTCAGCAACACCTCTTGCTCGTCAGTCAGAGCTAGGTTTTCTAGAAGTTCAGGTCTTCTAAGCCAGGTTCGACCCAGCGACTGTTTCAGGCGCCAGCGACGTATATCAGCATGATTTCCCGACAGCAGAACTGGCGGTACCTCCATGCCTTCTAACACTTCAGGGCGGGTGTAGTGAGGGCAATCCAGCAAACCATCCGCAAAAGAATCTTCCTCTGCTGAGGCCTGACGACCCAAGACGCCCGGTATAAAGCGGGAGACTGAATCAATCAGCGTCATTGCCGGTATTTCTCCACCACTGAGAACGTAATCGCCAATTGACCATTCTTCGTCAATTTCGGTTTTGATCACGCGCTCATCAATCCCTTCATAGCGCCCACAAACCAGAATAATTTTCTGGTGGGCCGCCAGTTCGCAAACACCGGTTTGATCCAGTTTGCGACCCTGAGGTGAAAGATAAATCACTTTCACACCTTCGCCTGCCGCCGCTTTAGCTGCGTGGATCGCTTCCCGCAAGGGTTGCACCATCATCAGCATTCCGGGACCGCCGCCGTAAGGCCGCTCATCCACGGTACGATGTCGATCGTATGCGAAGTCACGAGGACTCCAGCAATTTACGCTCAACAGGCCATTCTTTACTGCCCGGCCAGTTACCCCGTAATCGGTAATTGCGCGGAACATCTCAGGAAACAGGCTAATTATACCGATCCACATAGCCCACTCCCTTCAAACGATTGTCCACCCAACCTGCCTTTAGCTACTTCAGTACAAAATACGTCAGTAAAAGCTACGGAGGTCAAAAACCAGGATCCCAATCTACTTCAATACTTTGAGTAGTGAGATCGACTTTCTTGATAACCTGCCCATCGAGGAACGGAATCAACCGCTCCTTGATTCCGAATGCATCCTTCAGGTTTGCTTTAACAACCATCACATCGTTAGAACCGGTTTCCATCATATCGATGACTTTGCCCAGCTCGTAACCGGAAGTTGTCACTACTTGGCAACCAAAAAGGTCTTTCCAGTAGTAGTCACCCTCTTCCAGTGTTGGAAGCTGCTTTGAATCGACGATAATTTCGCAATTAGTCAGAAGATTCGCAGCATCGCGATCATCAACGCCTTTGACTTTGATAATCAGATCCTGAGTGTGGCGTTTCCAGCCTTCCAGCTCGATAACTTGCCACTGACCACCCCGTTGGATAAACCACGGTTGGTATTCGAAGATGCTTTCGGCGTCTTCGGTGGATGAAAACACTCTGAGCCAACCGCGAATGCCGTACGTTGACCCCATTTTGCCGAGAACTATCGGCTCAGCGGGCGTCACTGGATTGAGTTGTTTGCTCATTGTTACCACCGCGACAGATTAAGCCGCTTTCTTAGCGTCTTTGATCAGCGCGTGAACGCGATCAGAAACGGTTGCACCCAGTTCTTGCCAGTGGGCAATACGATCCAGGTCCAGACGCAGTGCTTCAGCCTGGCCAGAAGCCAATGGGTTGAAGAAACCTACGCGCTCGATGAAACGACCATCACGAGCGTTGCGGCTGTCGGTCACTACTACTTGATAGAACGGACGCTTTTTTGCGCCGCCACGTGCTAAACGAATTGTTACCATAACATCCTCTTTAGTTAATAAAACAACCAGACCCCATCGGGGAACGGGGTCTGGTTGCAATATAAAAAGCCCGAAAATTTTACTCATTTTGGCGCAAAAAGCAATCGAAAGCGTAGATTAACCCCGACGCTATTTGCCTGAGTGAGGTAACTGGCTAGAAAACTAGCCAGTTATGTTGATTAACGGCCTGGGAAACCCGGTGGCATCATACCTTTCATGCCACGCATCATTTTGGCCATGCCGCCTTTCTTCATCTTCTTCATCATGCGTTGCATGTCGTCGAATTGTTTGAGTAAGCGGTTTACATCTTGAACCTGCATACCGGAACCCAGCGCGATACGGCGTTTACGGGAACCTTTAATGATTTCAGGCTTGGCGCGCTCTTTCAGCGTCATCGAGTTGATGATAGCTTCCATGCGAACCAGCACTTTATCGTCCATCTGCGACTTAACGTTGTCCGGCAACTGACCCACGCCCGGCAGTTTGCTCATCATGTTGGCCATGCCACCCATGTTGCGCATTTGCTTGAGTTGGTCGAGGAAGTCGGTCAAATCGAAACCATCACCCTTCTTCAGCTTGCTCGCCAGCTTCTCAGCCTGCGCGCGGTCAACTTTGCTCTCAATATCTTCGATAAGCGACAGAACGTCGCCCATGCCCAGAATACGGGAAGCCACGCGATCTGGGTGGAAAGGCTCGAGCGCGTCGGTTTTCTCACCCATACCGAGGAATTTAATCGGCTTGCCGGTGATGTGACGAATAGACAGCGCGGCACCGCCACGGGCATCACCATCGACTTTCGTCAGGATAACGCCGGTTAATGGCAGAGCTTCGTTAAAGGCTTTGGCGGTGTTCGCCGCATCCTGACCGGTCATGGCGTCGACCACAAACAGGGTTTCAACCGGCTTAATCGCCGCGTGAACCAGTTTGATCTCTTCCATCATCGCTTCGTCGACGTGTAAACGGCCGGCGGTATCGACAATCAGGACATCATAGAATTTGAGTTTGGCTTGTTGCAGCGCGCGGTTAACGATATCAACCGGCTTCTCTTGTGCGTCAGAAGCAAAGAAATCCACGCCAACTTGTTCAGCCAGCGTTTCCAACTGCTTGATTGCCGCCGGACGGTAAACGTCGGCAGAGACAACCAGCACTTTTTTCTTTTTCTTCTCTTTAAGGAATTTTGCCAGCTTACCCACACTGGTGGTTTTACCGGCACCTTGCAGGCCCGCCATCAGCACCACGGCTGGCGGCTGCGCGGCGAGGTTCAGCTCGGAGTTCGCCTCGCCCATGGCTGTTTCCAGCTCTTTCTGGACAATCTTGACGAATTCCTGACCCGGCGTGAGGCTCTTGTTGACTTCATGGCCAACGGCGCTCTCTTTCACCCGGTTAATGAAGTCACGCACCACCGGCAGAGCAACGTCCGCCTCAAGCAGCGCCATGCGAACTTCACGCAGCGTTTCTTTAATGTTCTCTTCGGTCAGCCGCCCACGGCCGCTGATATTGCGCAGTGTGCGCGACAATCGATCGCTTAAATTCTCAAACATCGTCTCTTGCTCAACGTAATGACAGGCCGCCTTGGCGACACAATTGCGGGATTATAACACGAAGCGTTGACGATCTCTGCTTTGGCGTCTCAGATAGGTTGGAGCGTGACGTGCGTAACGTTATACTGTCAGTCTCATTCATTTTTGGTGCTAACGAACGCTATGTCAGTTTTTGCACTTATCGCCATGTTGGCCTATCTGCTCAGCCTTGCCCTGATCGTTCCAAGTATTATCAGGAACAAAAGTGCTTATCGGCGTTTAGCATTGATTTCAGTGATCGTCGCGCTGGTTTGCCACGCGGTGGCGCTCCAGCAACGCATCTTCGATGTCAGTACGGGTCAGAACCTAAGCTTGGTGAATATCGGCTCGGTCATCAGTCTGATCATCTGTACGGTAATGACCATCGTCGCTTCGCGCAACCGTGGCTGGTTTATTTTACCCATTGTTTACAGCTTTGCGCTGATCAATCTGGCCTTTGTGACCTTCTTGCCGGGCGAGTTCATCACTCATTTGGAAGAGAGCAAAGGGCTGCTGGTGCATATTGGGCTGGCCCTGTTCTCTTACGCCACCTTAATTATCGCCGCGCTCTACGCGCTGCAACTGGCGTGGCTGGATTACCAGTTGAAGAACAAGCGACTGTCGTTCACGGCGGATATGCCGCCGCTGATGACCATTGAGCGTAAGCTTTTCCATATCACTCAGGTTGGGGTGATTTTGCTGACCCTGACGTTGTGTACTGGCCTGCTTTATATGGACAATTTGTTCAGCCGCGAAAACATCGACAAGGCGGTTTTGTCGATTCTCGCATGGTTTGTCTATATCGTTTTACTGTGGGGGCACTATCATGAAGGTTGGCGCGGTCGTCGCGTGGTGTGGTTTAGCATGGTAGGCGCGGTGTTGCTGACGCTGGCCTATTTTGGCAGCCGCATGATTCAGCAGTTCATGACTCACTAATAAACTTTGGCTAATTCATCGCCATCTATCTCATAAAGAAGGAATTTCCCGTTGGAGCACGTCTCGACAACTACCCTCATTATCACGCTGATCATTATGGTAGTGGTTTCGGCTTATTTTTCTGCCTCCGAGACCGGCATGATGACTCTCAACCGCTATCGGTTACGCCACCTTGCCAAGCAGGGCAATCGCGGTGCCCGCCGTGTGGAAAAACTTCTTAAGCGCCCGGACCAACTGATAAGCCTAGTACTTATCGGCAACAACTTGGTCAATATCCTTGCTTCTGCACTGGCAACAATTGTGGGTATCCGCCTGTATGGCGACGCCGGGGTGGCGATTGCGACCGGTATTCTGACCTTTGTGGTGCTGCTGTTTGCTGAAGTGCTGCCGAAGACTTTCGCGGCGTTAAACCCGGAGCGTATCGCCTTCCCAAGCAGCCTGCTGCTGCGCCCGCTGCAAACTATCATGATGCCGCTGGTGTGGATCCTCAACAGCCTGTCGCGCCTGATGATGCGCATGTTCGGCGTGAAAACCAACGTGGGCATCAGTGACGCGGTGAGTAAAGAAGAGCTGCGCACCATTGTGAATGAGTCACGCTCGCAAATTTCTCGCCGTAATCAGGACATGCTGCTTTCGGTACTGGATCTGGAAAAAGTCACCGTGGACGACATCATGGTGCCGCGCAATGAGATTGTCGGTATCGACATCAATGATGACTGGAAGTCGATCATTCGCCAGCTGACCCACTCCCCTCACGGCCGCATCGTGCTGTACCGCAACTCTCTGGATGACGCCATTGGCATGCTGCGCTTGCGCGAAGCTTATCGCCTGATGACCGAGAAAAAAGAGTTCACCAAAGAGAACCTGCTGCGCGCCGCGGACGAAATCTACTTCATTCCAGAGGGTACGCCGCTCAATATCCAGCTCGTGAAATTCCAGCGCAACAAGAAGAAAGTGGGCATCGTGGTCGACGAGTATGGCGACATCCAAGGTCTGGTGACGGTGGAAGACATTCTGGAAGAGATTGTCGGCGATTTTACTACTTCCATGTCACCGACCCTCGCGGAAGAAGTCACGCCGCAGAGCGATGGCTCCGTGGTGATTGAAGGCAGTGCCAACGTGCGTGAACTGAATAAAGCCTTCAACTGGGCATTGCCGGAAGATGGCCCGCGCACTATGAACGGCATGCTGCTTGAAGTGCTGGAAGAAATTCCGAAAGTGGGCGCCCACTTACGCATTGAGAATTACGAGGTAGAGATTCTGGCGGTACAGGACAATATGATTAAACAGGTTCAGGTCCGGCCGATGCAGTCGCTGCAAACCTCGGTAAATCGGCACT
>Ga0153931_100073_pt1 | contig 46045 bp, 42 predicted proteins | sample TSNJ015MetaG_FD_104730 | JGI IMG/M metagenome (GOLD analysis project Ga0153931, IMG submission 104730) | Attine ant fungus gardens microbial communities from New Jersey, USA - TSNJ015 MetaG | ecosystem: Host-associated > Fungi > Mycelium > Unclassified | place: USA: New Jersey, Wharton State... | reverse complement strand
TCGATCACCTGGGTCATGCAACTGACCGCCGACCTGTTCGTGGTCTTCGGCCATGGCATTTCCGGCCGCGACCTGATCCTGTTCTTCGGTGGCCTGTTCCTGCTGTGGAAAAGCTCCCAGGAGATGTACCACGCACTGGAAGGCGAAGACGAAACCCACGACGAGCCGAAAGGCGCCGGCGGCAAGTTCATCTACACCATCATTCAGATCGCCATCATCGACATCGTGTTCTCGCTGGACTCGGTGATTACTGCGGTTGGCATGGTTTCTCACGTGCCGGTGATGGTGGCAGCGATCGTGGTGGCCGTTCTGGTGATGATGCTGGCTGCCGGCACCATCAGCGAATTCATCGACAAGCACCCGTCGCTGAAGATGCTCGCGCTGTCGTTCCTGCTGGTAGTGGGTACGGTGCTGATTGCCGAATCCTTCGACGTGCACGTGCCAAAAGGCTACGTCTACTTCGCCATGGCGTTCTCGCTGGCGGTGGAAGCGATCAATATCAAGATGCGCACCGCCATCGCGAAAAAGAAGAAACAGCAGGATCCAGTGAAACTGCGCAAGGACATTCCGGGTCAATAACACCGACCCGCTGCTGAAAAGGGGCTTTCGAGCCCCTTTTTTTCATCTGCAAAAAACTGATTTCATGACAGTTTTATTTCAAACACGACTTTAGCTATGCGATGCTGGCGCGCAGCCCATTCGCCAACTACAGCTTAAGTACAAGACGTAGAGCGGCACGCGGCAATTCTTATTTGCTCTTTTTGAGCTAACCCACACGGGGGGCCGAGCATGCTGACCTTGCTCAATCTGCTTTCCGCCGTGACCCTGCTTATCTGGGGCACGCATATCGTCCGTACCGGCATCTTGCGGGTCTACGGCTCCAACTTGCGCCAAGTCATCGGGCAGAACATGTCCAAGCGCTGGCTGGCGTTTGTCGCCGGTATCCTGGTGACGGCCATGGTGCAAAGCAGTAACGCCACGGCAATGCTGGTGACATCCTTTGTCGGGCAGGGCCTGATGGGGCTCACGCCTGCCTTGGCGACCATGCTCGGCGCCGACGTCGGTACAGCGTTGATGGCGCGCGTGCTGACCTTTGACCTGTCCTGGCTGTCGCCGCTGCTGATTTTTCTCGGGGTGATTTTCTTCCTGTCGCGTAAACAGACGCGAGCAGGGCAGATGGGCCGCGTCGGCATCGGCCTGGGCCTGATCATTCTGGCACTGCAACTGATTGTCGAAGCCGCCGGGCCCATCACTCACGCCCAAGGCGTCAAAGTGCTGTTTGCCTCGCTGACCGGCGACATCCTGCTGGATGCTCTGGTCGGTGCATTGTTCGCGATGATTTCCTACTCCAGCCTGGCTGCCGTACTGCTCACGGCAACCCTGGCCGGGGCGGGAGTGATCGGCCTGCACGTGGCCATCGGCCTGGTGATCGGCGCCAACATCGGCAGTGGCGTGCTGGCGTTTCTCAGTACCAGCATGCAGAACGCGGCCGGTCGGCAAGTGGCACTGGGCAGCCTGCTGTACAAACTGATCGGCTTGCTGCTGATCATCCCGGTGCTCGACCCGCTCGTGGGCTGGATGGACGGCCTGGACTACAGCGCCCAAGGCATGGTCATTACCTTCCACCTGCTCTACAACGTCAGCCGCTGCCTCATTCTGCTGCCGACGATCGGCCCAATGGCGCGCCTGTGCGCCTGGTTGCTGCCGGAACAAGCCGAGACCAACGGCAAAGCCAAACCGCGCCACCTCGACCTTGCCGCACTCGACACCCCAAGCCTGGCATTGGCCAACGCCGCGCGCGAAACCCTGCGCCTGGGCGACCTGATCGACAACATGCTCACCGCAATGCTCGAAGTGTTGCGCGGCAAGCAAACCGCCATCACTCAGGAAATGCGCAGCCTCAGTGACGACGTTGAAGCCCTGTACAGCGCGATCAAGCTTTACCTGGCGCAAATGCCGCGTGAAGACCTCAGCGAACAGGACAGCCGTCGTTGGGCCGAGATCATCGAACTGTCGATCAACCTGAAACTGGCTGGCGACCTGATCGAGCGCATGCTGCGCAAAGTCCAGCAGCAGAAAACCTCACAACGTCGGCAGTTCTCCGAAGTAGGCCTGGAAGAGCTGGCCGGCCTGCATACCCAGCTGATTGCCAACCTGCGTCTGGGCCTGTCGGTGTTCCTCAGTGCCGACCCGGAAAGCGCCCGCCAACTGCTGCGCGAGAAGCGCCGCTTCCGCGCTCAGGAACGCCGCTTGGCTCACGCCCACGTCAGCCGTCTGCAACGCAAGATCGTACAGAGCCTGGAAACCAGCTCCCTGCACCTTGAGCTGATTGCCGACATGAAACGCCTCAACTCGCTGTTCTGCAGCAGCGCCTACGTCGTGCTCGAAACGTCCGACACCGGCGCACTCTCGGCCGAAGATATCGCCGACATCACCCATTCACCCTGAACGTACGACGGTGAGTGAAGTCAGTTAACAGTGGACCTCACTCGCCAGGAAGCTGTTATGCGTCGCCTGTTATTCGCCTGCCTGCTCATGGGCTCGGCACATACCTTTGCCTTTGACCGCCTGCAAGTCGAGGGCTACACCTTGCCCAACGGCCTGCAATTGCTGCTCAAACCGGGCACCGAGCGCGGGCACGTGGCTATCCGCCTGGTGGTAGGCGTAGGCCTGGATGACTTCCCTTGTGAAGAAAAAGAGCTGCCGCACCTGCTCGAACACTTGTTGTTCAGTGGCATCGATGGCGGCGGCGAAGGCGACCTCGAAGAACGCATGCAGGCCTTGGGCGGCGACTGGAACGCCTACACCAGCAACGCCGACACCACTTTCGTGATTGAAGCGCCCGCGCAAAACCAGCGCAAAGTGCTGGATTTGCTGTTGGCCATCATCACTCGCACAGAACTGACCGACGCCAACATCACTGCGGCCAAGCGCGTGGTCGAACGCGAAGACGGCGGGCATTACTCGCACCTGCAACGCCTGCTCGACCGCCAGGACCTTGGCCATACCGCCAGCAACCAATTGGCCGTCGAGCTAGGGCTCAAGTGCGCTGAACGCGCCGAGGTCGACCACTTGACCCGCGATCAATTGCAAGCGCTGCGCAAAAACTGGTACGCGCCCAACAACATGACCCTGATCATCGTCGGCGACCTCGACAAACTGCTGCCGGCCTACCTGGAACGCACCTACGGCCAACTTGATCCGATCGAGCCGAGCGAGCACTTGCCACTTCCGGAAATCCAGCACGCCGCCGCCAGCCATCGCGACCTGATCCACGGCTGGATCGGTGACAGCGCCAAACTGCACTGGCTGTTCCCGGAACCGGTACTGGACGACCAGCATGATGAAACCTACGACCTGCTCAAGGACTACCTCGACTGGGCGCTGTACCGCCAACTGCGCCTCAAGCACGGTTTATCCTACGGCCCTTGGAGCGAGCGTGAAGTGCTCGGCGGCGTCGGTTTCCTGAGCCTGAATGCCGACCTTGAGCGCGAAAACCTGCCGCAAGCCGAACAGGTGCTGCAAGCGCTCAAGGCGCAACTGCTCAAGGACGGCCTCGACGCGGCCACCTTCGCCCGCCTGCAGCAAGCTGCCATCGCGCGCCAGGCGTGGGCCGTGCAGGGCAACAGTGCGCTGGCCGATTACTACTGGAGTGCATCCGGCGACTACGCCGACGGCCGCTTCAGCGACCCGGTCAAACGCATCAAGGCGGTCAACCTGAAGCAGGCCAACCAGGCCATGCGCCAACTGTTTGACCAGGCGGGTTACTGGCGTATCGAAAAACCGCTGCTGAGCTACGACAGCCTGACCTGGATCGGCGCGGGTGTGCTCGGGTTGATCGCCATTGTGTTGGGCGGCCTGCGGCTTTATCGCAAACGGATCGCGTAATGAGGCACCGAACACAGGGCTAAGACGCTATTCTGTCTGGGTTTTTTCCTACACACATTGTGGATCGCTCATGCCAAAGCTGCCGCCCCTTATCCAGCGCATTCTCGTCCTGATCAAGCGCTACCCTGGGGTCATCGCACTCGGTGGGTTTATCTCGGGTGTGTGCAGTTTCATGCTGGTGGATCGCCAACAGGGCATGGCCAGCTGGATCGCTGTGATCATGCTGGTGAGCTGGCTGTGGCTGATGCTGGAAAACAGCTTCACCCAGCTGTTCGCCAAGGTCTTCAAACGCGAAATCCCCGAACCCCTGCTGCGCTACGCCACCCAGATGATCCACCAGGAAAGTCTGTTTTTTGTGCTGCCCTTCTTTTTCGTCACCACCACCTGGAACAGCGGCCAGTCGGTTTTCACCGGCCTGCTCGGCGCGGCGGCACTGGTGTCGATCACCGACCCGCTGTACTACAAATGGCTGGCGCCGAAACGCTCGCTGTTCCTGGCGCTGCACACACTGACCTTGTTCGCCGCGCTGCTCACCGCGCTGCCGATCATCCTGCACCTGACCACCGCTGAAAGTTACAAATTGGCGCTGGGTGTGGCCATGGCGCTGTCGATCCCGAGCCTGGCGGTCAGCTTGCCGCTGCGCAGCTTCAAAGGTTGGGCGATGCTGCTGGGGGTGACGGCCGCCATCGGCTGCGCCGGCTGGTTCCTGCGCACGTGGGTACCGCCGGCCACGCTGTGGATGACCGAAGTGGCGATCAGCACCCAACTGCAGGACCGGACGCCCGGAGATGACCTCAAGGAAGTCACCGCCGCCCAACTGCGCAGTGGCGGGCTGTACGCCTACACCGCGATCAACGCGCCGCGCGGGCTGGATGAGCGGATTTACCATGTGTGGAAATTCAACGGCAAAGAGGTCGACCGCATTGCCCTGGATATTCACGGCGGGCGCGACGAAGGCTACCGCGCCTGGACGCACAAGCAGAACTTCCCCGCCGATGCGGTAGGCCGCTGGCAAGTGCGGGTGCTGACGGAGGACGGACAGGTCATTGGCGTGCTGCGCTTCAAAGTCACTGACACAGCACAAACGGACACGCCAAAGTAGGCCGTATCGTGCTATTACGTAGGAATTCTGGATAGCCAAACAAGCTCGGAGCTTATGACCACCAGTACTACGGCGGGCGCCGCCCATCTCGACACGACCACCGCTCCTCCGTTACTCAGGATTACGGGGGACTGGACGCTTGCCCACTATGCAAACCTGAAGCAGCTGTCGGACACACTCGACGGCCAATACGACGCCGGCGCACGCATCGACCTCAATGGCCTGGGCGCCCTGGACACCGCGGGCGCGTCGCTGCTGGTTGAGCTGCTGGGGCCCGACCGTATCGAGCAATCGGCCGAACAGACCGATTGCAGCTTGTCCGCCGCCGACCGCGCACTGCTCAAGACCGTCTACCGCTCGCTGAATGATTTTTGTGTGCCGGACAAAGCCCCGGAAGAAGCCGCCGGTATCCAGGTGCTGGCGCGCATCGGCCGCGCAGTGGACACCGTGTGGCAAGACAGCAAGAAGCTGCTCGGCTTTATCGGCTTGATCCTGGAAACCTTTGCCCGCGGCATCTTGCGCCCCAAGCGCTGGCGCATTACGCCAATGGTCGCGCATATCGAACAGACCGGCCTCGACGCCGCTCCCATTGTGGCCTTGCTGACCTTCTTGGTCGGCGCAGTGGTGGCATTTCTCGGCGCTACGGTGCTCAAGAGTTTCGGCGCAACCATTTTTACCGTGGACTTGGTGGCGTTCTCTTTCCTGCGTGAATTTGGCGTGCTGCTCACTGCAATCCTGATCGCCGGCCGCACTGCCAGTGCCTTCACCGCGCAAATCGGCTCGATGAAGGCCAACGAAGAAATCGACGCCATCCGCACCCTGGGCCTGGACCCGATGGAGCTGCTGGTGTTGCCGCGCGTGATGGCGCTGCTGGTGTCGCTGCCGATGCTGACCTTTCTGGCGATGCTCTCGGGGATTGTCGGCGGCGGCGTGGTGTGCGCGGTGGCGCTGGATATTTCACCGGCGATGTTTCTCTCGCTGCTGCAATCGGACATCGGTGTACAACATTTTCTGGTGGGCATGGTGAAAGCGCCGATCTTTGCCTTCCTGATCGCCGCGATTGGCTGCCTCGAAGGCTTCAAGGTCAGCGGCAGCGCCGAATCGGTCGGCGCCCACACCACCTCCAGCGTGGTGCAATCGATTTTTGTGGTGATCGTGCTGGACGCGGTTGCCGCGCTGTTCTTTATGGAGATGGGCTGGTGAGTCGTCTACACCGTACGCCCACCGAGGCGGTGATCGAAGTGCGCGGCCTGTGCAACCGCTTTGGCAGCCAGAGCGTGCACGAGAACCTCGATCTGGATTTATACAAAGGCGAGATCCTCGCGGTGGTGGGCGGTTCCGGCAGCGGCAAGTCGGTGTTGCTGCGCAGCATCGTCGGCCTGCGCCGGCCCAGCGAAGGCGAGGTGCGGGTGTTCGGCAAGAACCTGCCGAGCCTGCCGGAACAGCAACGCTCACAGGTGGAGCGACGCTTTGGCGTGCTGTTTCAGAAGGGCGCGCTGTTTTCGTCGCTGACCGTCACCGAAAACGTCGCCCTGCCGCTGATCGAGCACGCGGGCCTCAGCCGCGCCGACGCCGAGCACCTGGCGGCAGTCAAGCTTGCCCTTGCGGGGTTGCCGCTGTCGGCGGCCGACAAATACCCGGCGTCGCTCTCCGGCGGCATGATCAAGCGTGCGGCCCTGGCCCGAGCCCTGGCGCTGGACCCGGACATCCTGTTTCTCGACGAACCCACCGCCGGCCTCGACCCGATTGGCGCGGCGCAATTCGACCAACTGATCCTGACCTTGCGCGATGCGCTGGGGCTGAGCGTGTTCCTGGTCACCCACGACCTCGACACGCTGTACACCATCACCGACCGTGTGGCGGTGCTGGCGCAGAAGAAAGTGCTGGTGGCCGATGCCATTGATGTCGTCTCGGAAACGAACGACCCCTGGATTCACGAATATTTCCACGGCCCCCGCGGCCGCGCGGCATTGGATGCCGCTCAATCGCTCAACGAGGTATGACATGGAAACCCGAGCCCATCATGTGATGATCGGTCTGTTCAGCGTAATCGTGGTGGTCGGCGCGATGCTGTTTGGCCTGTGGCTGGCCAAGTCCAGCGTCGACAGTGCCTTCCAGGATTATGAAGTGGTGTTCAACGAGGCGGTCAGCGGCCTGTCGCAAGGCAGCTCGGTGCAGTACAGCGGGATCAAGGTAGGTGACGTCACCAGCCTGCGCCTGGACCCCAACGACCCGCGCCGCGTACTGGCACGTATACGCCTGGCCGGGCAGACGCCGATCAAGGAAGACACGCAGGCCAAGCTGGCCCTGACCGGCATCACCGGCACCTCGATCATCCAGCTCAGCGGCGGCACACCGCAAAGCCCGGAGCTCAAGGGCAAGGACGGCAACCTGCCGGAAATCATCGCCTCACCATCGCCGATCGCGCGCCTGCTCAATAACAGCAACGACCTGATGACCAGCATCAACCTGCTGCTGCACAACGCCAACCACATGTTCTCCCGGGAGAACGTCGAGCGCCTGAGCAACACGCTGGACAACCTGCAACAAACCACTGGCGCCATCGCCGAGCAACGCGGTGACATCAAGGTGGTGATGCAGCAATTGATGCAGGTGAGCAAACAGGCGACTGCCGCCCTGGAGCAAACCACCGTGCTGATGCGCAACGCCAACGGCCTGTTGAACGATCAAGGCAAGCAAGCCTTCGGCAGCGCCGAGCAGGCAATGAAATCGCTCGAACAAAGCACCGCAACCATCAACACCTTACTGACCAATAACAAGGACTCGGTGAACAGCGGCATGCAGGGCCTCAACGAACTGGCGCCGGCCGTGCGCGAACTGCGCGAAACCCTGGGTTCGCTGCGCGCCATCTCCCGCCGCCTGGAAGCCAACCCCAGCGGCTACCTGCTGGGCAGCGACAAGAATAAGGAGTTCACGCCATGAAGCGCGCTTATCAACTGATCGCCCCTGTGGCCTTGGTGCTGATCAGCGCCTGCTCGATTTTGCCCAAGCCCGACCCTTCGGACGTGTACCGCCTGGCTTCGGCCCAGACGACCACCCAAGGCGCGCCGGTGAGCTGGTCGCTGCGCGTGAGCAAGCCGCAGAGCAGCGAGTTTCTCGACAGCCCGCGCATTGCCGTGGTGCCCAACGGTGACCTGATCAGCAGCTATGCGAACTCACGCTGGAGCGACCCGACGCCGGTGTTGCTACGCAACCGGTTCATGGACGGTTTCCAGCGCGATGGGCGGGTGACGCTGTTGAGTACCGACGAGACCAACTTGCAGGCCGATTATGAGCTGGGCGGGCAATTGCAGGCGTTTCAGAGTGAATACCATGGCAGCGCGGTGGAAGTGCTGATCCGCCTGGATGCGCGGTTGGTGCGCGGGAGTGATCAACGGATTATTGCCAGCCGGCGGTTTGAGGTGAGACAGCCGGTGGGTGACACCAAAGTGCCGGCGGTGGTTGCCGCGTTTGGGCAGGCGGGGGATCAGTTGAATAGGCAGGTGGTGGATTGGGTGGTGCAGCAGGGCCAAAGTGCTGCGAAACGCTGAGGGCCTCTTCGCGAGCAAGCCCGCTCCCACATTTGACCGCGTTTATTCTGACGAAATGCGTTCGAATGCGGGAGCGGGCTGGCTCGCGAAAGCGGTGTGAGCCTTAACCGAAGAACCAGTAGCACACCGCAATCGCCGCCACGACACCGGCAAACTCTGCCAGCAACGCACACCCCACCGCATGCCGCGCCCGCTGGATCCCCACCGAGCCGAAGTACACCGCCAACACGTAGAAGGTGGTTTCCGTACTGCCCTGAATCGTCGCCGCCACCAACGCCGGGAAGCTGTCCACGCCCTTGGTTTGCATGGTCTCGATCAGCAGCGCCCGCGCGGCACTGCCGGAGAAGGGCTTGACCATGGCGGTCGGCAACGCGTCGACAAAACGCGTGTCCATGCCCGTCCAGGCCACCAGGTGGCGAATGCCTTCAAGGCCGAAGTCCAACGCACCCGAGGCGCGTAACACGCCCACCGCGCACAGCATCGCCACCAGATACGGCAGCAGGTTCTTGGCAACGTCGAAGCCCTCTTTGGCGCCTTCGACGAACGCCTCGTATACCTTGACCTTGCGCAGCGCACCGATCAGCAAAAACAGCATGATCAACCCGAACAGCGTCAGGTTGCCAAGGATCGATGACAAACCGGCCAGCGCCGTGGCGGACAAGGTCGCCAGCAACGCCATAAAGCCACCGAGGATCAATGCGCCGGGCACCAGGTAGGCCAGCACCACCGGATCCCACAGCCGCAGGCGCTGCATCACCGCCACCGACAATAGGCCAACCAGGGTCGAGGCGCTGGTTGCCAGCAGGATCGGCAGAAACACCAGCGTCGGGTCCGCTGCGCCTTGCTGGGCGCGGTACATGAAGATGGTCACCGGCAACAGCGTCAGCGAAGACGCATTCAGCACAAGGAACAGAATCTGCGCGTTACTGGCGGTGTTGGGGATCGGGTTGAGTTCCTGCAGCGCCTTCATGGCTTTCAGGCCAATCGGCGTGGCGGCGTTGTCCAGCCCAAGGCCATTGGCGGCGAAGTTGAGGGTGATCAAGCCAATGGCGGGGTGGCCGGCCGGCACTTCCGGCATCAGGCGGCGAAACAGCGGGCCGAGGGCCTTGGCCAACCAGTCGACGATCCCGGCTTTTTCGGCGATGCGCAAAAAGCCCAGCCATAAGGTCAGGGTGCCGAACAGCAGCACCATGACTTCCACCGACAATTTGGCCATGGCGAAAATGCTTTCCACCATCGCCGCAAAAATCCCGGCATTACCGCCAATCAGCCATTGCGCCAGTGCTGACACCATTGCCACGACAAAGAAGCCAAGCCACAGGCCATTAAGCATCTGTTGAATCCCCCGAAAGATGGGGCGAATGATAGCGGGGCTGGCAGAAACGACAAACCCCGGAATTTTCCGGGGTTTGTGTTCACGCCGCGGGCTATCAGCCGCGGGTGGCTTGGGTAGCTGGCGAGGCCTCTTTGCTGCGCCAGTGCGGCAGGGAGTTCCAGTAGCGCTCGCCTTTGGCGTCGTCGTACATGCCTTCCCAACGGGAGATGACCAATACGGCCAAAGCGTTGCCGATCACGTTGAGCGCGGTACGCGCCATGTCCATCACACGGTCGACACCGGCGATGAACGCCAGGCCTTCCAGCGGAATGCCCACGCTGCCCAGGGTAGCCAGCAAGACGACGAAGGACACACCCGGCACACCGGCGATACCTTTGGAGGTCACCATCAGGGTCAGCACCAGCATCAGTTGCTGGCCGATCGACAGGTCAATGCCGTACAGCTGGGCGATAAAGATCGCCGCGATGCTCTGATACAGGGTCGAACCGTCGAGGTTGAACGAGTAGCCGGTCGGTACCACAAAGCTGCAGATGGCCTTCGGCGCGCCGTAAGCTTCCATCTTCTCGATGACGCGCGGCAGCACGGTTTCGGAACTGGCGGTGGAGTAGGCCAGTACCAGCTCATCCTTGAAGATGCGCATCAGCTTGATCACCGAGAAGCCGAACAGGCGAGCGATCAGGCCCAGCACCACGAAGGCGAAGAACAGAATGGCGACGTAAACCAGAATCACCAGCTTGGCCAGCGGCAGCAACGAGGCGAAGCCGAAGTTGGCGACGGTCACCGCGATCAAGGCAAATACGCCGATCGGGGCGTACTTCATGATCATGTGGGTGACTTTGAACATGCTCTCGGAGACGCCCTGGAACATTGTGACCAGAGGCTCGCGCAGTTCCGGCTTGAGGCTCGACAAGCCGAGGCCGAACAGCACCGAGAAGAAGATGATCGGCAGCATGTCGCCACGGGCGACGGCGGCGAAGATATTCGAAGGAATCAGGTTGAGGATGGTCTCGATGAACGCATGCTCATGCTGCACTTCGGCAGCGGTGGCGGTGTACTTGGAGATATCGACGGTACCCAGGGTACTCATGTCGATGCCAGCGCCTGGGTGGAACAAGTTGGCCAACAACAGGCCGACCACGATGGCGATGGTGGTGACCACTTCGAAGTAAAGGATGGTTTTGACGCCGATGCGACCGAGCTTCTTCGCGTCACCCACGCCGGCGATGCCAACGATCAGTGAGGAAATCACAATCGGGATCACGATCATCTTGATCAGGCGGATAAAGATATCGCCCGCCGGCTGCAACACATTGCTGATCCACCAGGCTTTTTCAGCACTGAAATGGTTGAGCACTGCACCGATTGCGATCCCCAGCACCAAACCGATGAGGATCTGCCAGGCGAGGCTTAGCTTTGCCTTCTTCATGTCATTACCCTTACTTCAAGTGGACTTAAGGCAAATGCGCCATCTGGAACGCTCGGAAGCGAAAAAGTGTGTGCATCTGCCTCCGTAGAAGGTCACCGCAGCGTGGCCGAAATGGCTTACTGGCAGGCGAAAAAAGGCGCAACTATTCCCATGCAAGGGGGCGACGTCTAATGCCGTAAACGCCTACCCTATGCCGAATCGGCATGGCTTTTTTTGAAAATAGTTGTCTGAACGGTCAGTTCGATTCCGCCATTCAACCCGGTGAATATGCCGTGAACCGGCCACTAGCGGCTCGCTCAGAGATGTTGGACGTCTGTGAGCTACTGGCAAAAATGCCTGGAATTAGATGGGGTTGGCGTCCGAAGAGTCCTATAGCGCGAGCATAATTTTCTAGATAGAAGGTCGCACCGACACACCAAGTAACGGTTAGGAAGAGGCGAGATAGAAAATAGCGACTATGGGCGACATACAAGAGGGTTAATGCGCGCGATAAGCCCGCCGCAAGTTCATCAAGCTTGAGGACTTGTGAACTTGCGTCGCAGCTTTTCGCCTGACCCGGCCCTTGCGCAGGCACTCCCTGTACCCGTAGGTCACGCCGATCCGAATCGATCAGAGCAACCCGGCCCCCTGGTCATGCATCACTCTTGGCGAGTGGTGCAGACAGAAAGAAGCAAAGGGGCTTCTTTCTATGGACGCCGGCTCCGTTGACGACAGATGCGTCAGACGGAACCTAGTACCAATTCGGATCTTTCTTAAGCTGTTCCATCAGCAGTTGTTTCATGCCTTCGTTCGGTTTACCGATAAAACGGTAATCGGCGTGCCGCGTCGGGGATTTGTCTGCCGGCAAACCGGCCGGGACTTCAACCAACATGGCGTAGGCGTCTTCCTTGTCGTAGCTGAAGGCGACGATCAGGCGCTTGTTCAGGCACGTGTCTGCGGTCTCGCAGAGTGGCCCGACCAGGTATTTGTCGCCATCTTCTTCCACGGCATTCATTTGTTCGGCCGTACCGGACAGGTTCATCACCCATTCCGGCAGGCGCTGTTCTTTCTTCACCACGCTTTGCCAGGTTTCGCGGTATTGCTTGTCCGCACTGAGCAATTCGTTAGCCCGGGATTGGCCGTCATTGGCGGCCATCGCCAGGCCGCTACCGCCCAGAATCAGGGCGGCAGCACAGGCTTTGATAAACAAAGTGGTCATATTCAGCCTCGGCCGCGACGACCAAAGAAGAACGAAGCGATGAACATCACCAGGAAGACCACAAACAGAATTTTTGCGATACCCGTGGCGGTGCCCGCGATACCACCGAAGCCCAGGACTGCAGCCACAATGGCGATGATCAGAAATGTGATTGCCCAACTCAACATGGTGATTCTCCTTACGCTTTTATAGGGGTAACAGCGGTAGTGCCGCTCAACACAAGCGACCTTTTGTTGCCTAGAACACCCAACGTTCTTGAGCAGGCAACTCGCCAAGAGTCGAATCCTGGTCTGCCACTCTCAATTGCGGGGCGGTAACGTCGGCAGCCACGCTGCTGACGGAACTGAAATGGTGCTGGGTCATTACCGGACGTTCGAATTGCAGGGTTTGCTGCTGACTCTGCTGCCAATGCTGGAACTGCTGGCCCGCAATCAACGTGACCATCAAGGCCAGGCTGGCAAACAGACCTTGCTGCAAGCGCAGTGGCGATACACGCAATTGGCTGAGGCTTTGGCGAGTCATGCTGCATTTCTCCCGCATTCTGATTATTCGGTCATGACACTGTTGAGAGGGATATTGCAGGGCGCGTGCCAGTTTTTTTACAAAATAAAACCCAATAAAATCAATAGGTTAACAATACATCTCGGATCGACAGCCCAGCATCCTGCACGATATCCCTATCCAGGCCGTGCGAAATGCACGATGGTCAGTGGTCGGGTCAAGGGATCGAAAAGAGAAATAGCGTTGCCGAAGTGGCTACTGGACATGAAAAAGCCATCAAATCGCGTGTTTGTAGGAGGTTGTGCAGATACCTGCGCGAAGATGGCTTTTATCGATCAGAATAAACCATGCAACTTGCCCGATTATTCCGGGACTAAACACCAACATTCATAGTTAAGGGGAGCGCGGGACAGATGGAATCAGCCAAGGAACTTCAAGGCCGCATTCTTTTAGTGGATGACGAATCCGCGATCCTTCGCACCTTCCGTTACTGCCTGGAAGATGAAGGCTACACCGTAGCCACCGCCAACAGCGCTGCGCAGGCGGATGCGCTGATGCAGCGCCAGGTGTTCGACCTGTGCTTCCTGGACCTGCGCCTGGGCGAGGACAATGGCCTGGACGTGTTGGCGCAGATGCGCATCCAGGCGCCGTGGATGCGCGTGGTGATTGTGACCGCACACTCGGCCGTGGATACCGCAGTAGACGCGATCCAGGCTGGCGCCGCCGACTACCTGGTCAAGCCCTGCAGCCCGGACCAACTTCGCCTCGCTACCGCCAAGCAATTGGAAGTGCGCCAACTCTCCGCTCGCCTCGAAGCACTGGAAGGCGAAGTTCGCCAGCCAAAGGATGGCCTCGACTCCCACAGCCCGGCCATGATGGTAGTGCTGGAAACCGCGCGCCAAGTCGCGGGCACCGACGCCAACATCTTGATCCTTGGTGAATCAGGCACAGGTAAGGGTGAATTGGCCCGCGCCATTCACGGCTGGAGCAAGCGCTCGAAGAAGTCCTGCGTGACCATCAACTGCCCCTCACTGACGGCAGAGCTGATGGAAAGCGAACTGTTCGGTCACAGCCGCGGCGCCTTTACCGGTGCCAGCGAAAGCACCTTGGGCCGAGTCAACCAGGCGGATGGCGGCACGCTGTTTCTCGATGAAATCGGCGATTTTCCCCTCACCTTGCAACCAAAGTTGCTGCGCTTCATTCAAGACAAGGAATATGAACGCGTGGGCGACCCGGTCACCCGACGCGCCGATGTACGCATTCTCGCGGCGACCAACCTCAACCTGGAAGACATGGTGCGCGACGGCCGCTTCCGTGAAGATTTGCTTTACCGCCTGAATGTCATCACCTTGCACTTGCCACCGCTGCGTGAGCGCAGTGAAGACATTTTGACGTTGGCCGACCGCTTCCTGGCGCGCTTCGTCAAGGAATACGCCCGACCGGCACGCGGCTTCAGCGATGAAGCGCGCGAAGCACTGCTCAACTACCGCTGGCCGGGGAATATCCGAGAACTGCGAAACGTTGTGGAGCGAGCCAGCATCATCTGCCCTCAGGAAAAGGTTGAAATCAGCCACCTCGGGATGGCCGAGCAGCCGACCAACAATGCACCGCGCATTGGTGCGGCACTGAGCCTGGATGAGCTGGAGAAAGCCCACATCGGCGCGGTACTCGCCACCAGTGACACGCTGGACCAGGCGGCCCGCACTCTCGGTATCGACGCGTCGACCCTGTACCGCAAACGTAAACAGTACAACTTGTGAGCTGTACCCTATGAAGCTAGCGATGAAACTGCGCACTCGTTTGTTCCTGAGTATCTCAGCGCTGATCACCGTCGCCCTGCTGGGACTGGTCTTGGGACTGGTCAGTGTCATGCAAATGGCCAAGAGCCAGGAGTCGCTGATCCGCAGCAACTTCATCACCCTGGACCTTGGCCTCAAGCTGCGTCAGACCCTGGGTGACCAGTTGATCCTGATGCTGCAGGAGCAACCGGACCCCGAGGTACTGAAAACTTCAAAAGAGCAATATTTCGCCTTGCTGGATGAGGGCATCGCGCATGAACAGCAAGACGGCAAACTCAGCGGGTTCAGCCAGGCACGCATTGACTACCTGAACTTCCTCAAGGCATTTGACGAAGCCCAGCAAAGCCCACTGGCAAATAGCAAAGACCCGAAGCTGACCGAAACCTTCAACGCCTTGCGCAATGGCCTGATCGCCGAGCACAAGCACGCGCTGGAGAATATCAACGAGAGTGAACACAAATCCCGCGACCGGGCGCTGCTGATTGCCGGTCTTCTCGGCCTGGTCGGGCTGGCAGTGTTGATCATCGGCTTCATCACTGCACACGGTATCGCCCGACGTTTTGGTGGCCCCATCGAAGCCTTGGCCAAAGCCGCCGACAAGATCGGGCAGGGTGATTTCGAAGTGACGCTGCCCATCTCGTCGGCCGCGGAGATGAACCAGTTGACCCGCCGCTTCGGCATCATGGCCGAAGCGTTGCGCCAGCATCAGGCAACCAATGTCGACGAACTGCTGGCCGGCCAGCAGCGTCTGCAAGCGGTGCTCGACAGCATCGACGATGGCCTGCTGATGATCGACCGCCAAGGCCGCCTCGAACACCTCAACCCCGTGGCACAGCGCCAGCTGGGCTGGGACGAGGCGCGGTTGGGGCAGGGCTTGGGCGAAGCATTGGGTCGCCCGGAAATGGATGAGCAGCTGCAACTGGTGCTGCGCGGCGGCAACCTGGAGCGGGCACCTGAGGACTTGGAAGTGGAGGTCGAGGGCGAATTGCGCCTGCTGACCTACAGCCTGACGCCAGTCAGTCATACCCAGGGGCATATTCTTGGGGCGGTGATGGTGCTGCACGATGTGACCGAGCAGCGCGCTTTCGAGCGCGTGCGTAGCGAATTCGTCTTGCGCGCCTCCCACGAACTGCGTACGCCCGTCACCGGTATGCACATGGCCTTCGGGCTGTTTCGCGAGCGCGCGAAGTTTCCCGCAGAGTCCCGTGAAGCGGACCTGCTGGATACGGTTAATGAAGAAATGCAGCGCTTGATGCAGTTGATCAACGACTTGCTCAACTTCTCGCGCTACCAGAATGGCCTGCAAAAACTCACGCTAGGGCCGTGCGATGTCACCGATCTGCTGGAGCATGCACGAGCCCGCTTTACCGAGCTGGCAAATGCTCAGCACATCGAACTGCTGGTGGAAGCCCAATCTGACTTGCCCAGGTTGTACGCAGACCAGGCCCAGCTTGAGCGCGTACTCGACAACCTTTTAGGCAATGCATTGCGACATACCGCCGATGGCGGGCAAATTCGCCTGCAGGCGCGCCGTCATGGCGAACGGGTGATTATCAGCGTCGAGGATAACGGCGAAGGTATCGCCTATGGCCAGCAAGGACGTATCTTCGAACCTTTCGTGCAGGTTGGACGCAAGAAAGGCGGCGCCGGCCTGGGGCTGGCGCTGTGCAAGGAAATTGTGCAACTGCACGGCGGGCGCATGGGCGTCTACTCGCGGCCGGGGCAGGGCACGCAGTTCTACATGGCGCTGCCGCTTTAGCGCCTAACTCCGGTTCAATGCGCGCAGGATCGCAGCGCTTTCGGCATCCGGCGTGCCATCAAACAGCGATGGCCGGAAATGCATCTGGAACGCCGCGATCACATGCCGAGTGGCAACATCCAGCTCGCCGGTCTGTGGTGTCTGATAGCCCAACCGCGCCAACTCTTCCTGGAACCAGGTGATGCTCGGCAGGTTAGCGGCGTACTGCGTCTGGAATCGAGCGACGGCCTGCGCATTCGGCCAAGCTCCCAGCCCCTCAGCTGCCAAGCGCTTCCACGGGAACAACGGGCCCGGATCGAGCTTGCGCAACGGCGCGATATCGCTATGACCAATGATGTTCTTGGGGTCGATGCCATTACGCTTGCTGATGTCCTTGAGCAACACCACCAACGACTGCACCTGCGCCTCGGAATACGGGTACCAGACGCGGCCAGTCGGCGTGTCGCGATAACCCGGGTTGACGATCTCGATACCAATGGAGCTGGAGTTGAGCCACGTACGGCCCATCCACTCGCTTTCTCCGGCGTGCCAGGCGCGTTGGCTCTCATCCACCAGCTTATAGATGGTGCCTGAAGCATCGTCGCCGATCAGGTAATGACTGCTGACCTGGCCATGCGTCAATAGCGCCAGGGAGCGTTCAAGGTTGGTGGAGGTGTAATGGACGACAACGAACTGCACACGATTGTCGTGATTGAGCGAAGGATGGTTGGTGTCCAGGCGAGGGCCGCTCGCGCAGCCGGCGAGCAAGAACAATACGAAGGCGAGGTAAAAGGATTTCATGGCAGAAGACATTACGCTGAAGACGATAATGCAACAGTGTAACGTACGGATTGTGCCTGAGCGGTCAAATTACAAAATGGAACATCTTTTACGCCGCCTGCACCTGATTACGTCCCGCCGCCTTCGCTCGGTAAAGCGCTTCGTCGGCACGCTTTAGCGCCAAGTCACTGCGCTCACCCGGCTGGAACTGCGCCACACCCATGGACACCGTAATCGTCACCGGCTCGCCCTTGAAATGGAAAGGGCAGGCCTCGATAGCCGCGCGCAACACCTCACCCACGCCCAAGGCGTCCGACAAAGCGGAGTCAGGCATCAGCAATACAAATTCTTCACCGCCAAACCGCGCGATAAAGTCAGTCGGGCGCAGGCACTTGCGCAACACATTGGCGATGATCTTCAACACTTTGTCGCCCGCCAAGTGTCCGTAGCCGTCATTGACGCGCTTGAAGTGATCAAGGTCCAGCATGGCCAGCGACAGGCTGTTGCCGCGCTGGTGCCAGGCGTTGACTTCGTGGTCCAGACGCTCGCTCCAGGCTGCCCGGTTGGGCAGGCCGGTGAGCGGATCGATCAACGCCTTCTGGCGCTGGACTTCCAGATGCTCGCGATACCCTTGGGCTTCCTGCTCCATATTCGCCACCCGTTCAGCCAGCCCCTTGAGGCGCGCCGCCACTTCCTGCTCTCGCTGATCACGCTGCTGCTGATGTTGATCCATGGTGCCGAGCAGGCCTTCAAGGTGGCTCTCTAGCACCTGCTTGAGGCTGTCAAGGTCGGCTGCCTCCTGCACGCTGCTTTGCAGGCCGTCGACTTGTTCACGAATCTGCGTGTCCAGCTCGCGCGCGGCCGAGCGGCTGTCAGCGTGACCATCACTGGCTACTTGCAGATGGCCCTGGAACGCTTCGAGGCGCTCATTGAGCTGTTTGAGGTAAGCCTCGAACTCGTGCTGGCCACTGTCGGTGATCGCTAGCATCAACACCGCCAAGTCATCGAGAATCGGCAGCAGTTCGTACCAGTTCAAGCCATGAGCCAGGCGTTCGCGCATGGCCTCAGCCTGGGGACGGTGACGCTCGGGCAGTGACAGGTCTTCCAGCAGGCCAAGCAAGGTGTCTTCGATGTGCTTGGCAACCGAGCTGTACGAAGGTTCGGGCGAGTCGGGCAGTGCGTAGACGCCATCCGATTCCAACGCATCCGGGTCAGGCTCCAGACCTTCCAGCACAGGCGGGAGCGACAAGCTGCCAATGGCGGTTTCGTTTGGAGTATCGACCTCGACCTGCGCCTCTTCGATAAAGGCAGCAAGTGCGCTTTCTGGGGCGGTTTCTTCTACCAGCACCTCCACCGCTTCAGGTTCAGGCACCTCGACAGGCCCCTCTGCAGCCGGTGCCTCGAAGACAAAGGTTTCGCCGGCAACCTCCGCCACTTTGACAGGCACAACGTGTTCGGGTTGTGACGCTGCCGGCGTTTTCGGCAGTGGCGCAAAGGCGCGCAAGGCTTGGGTCAGTTCTTCGGATTGGTCCGGTTCCTGAGGCTCAGGGGCGAGCTTGGGCGCCGTGGATTTTGGCGCAGCCGGCGCTGGTGTAGCTTCAACCACCGGCGCTTCATTCGAACCCTCTTTCGCGCCAAACAGGCGTTGCAGCAAACCCGGCCCAGGACGCGGGGTTGCGCCATCCGAATCCAGGTTATTCAGCGCCTGCCCTTGCAGGCTGCTCAGCTCGCTGAGCAACAATGGAATCTCGCGTGCCTGGCCGACTCGACCCTCCAGTTGCTTGGCAAAGGTTTTCAGCGGGCGTGCGACTTCACGCGGCAGCGGCAGCTTTTGCAACTGCGCGACCAGGGCCGTGAGCGCAGTGCTGATCTGGTCGACCCGGGTTTCGCGGCGCTGTTCTGAATCCAGCACGGCCTTTTCCAGGCGCGGCAGCAGGGCTGCGAGGGCGGCGTCCATGTCGTCGGTACGCACGACGTCGCGCATCTCTTTCATGCATTGGTCAACCGCGCGATCGGTGCCCTCAGCCGCCAGCGTGCTGCGCACCAGGCCTCGACGTAACAAGTCGAGGCGGGCAGCCCAGCGACGTTCGAGCTTGTCTTGCTGCTCGACGCTTTTCAGGTATTTCTCTTTCCAGCGCTGGGCGTCGTCGCTCATGCAAGGGGTCCGCGAGGGCCTGGGCTCAACGCGGGTAATGCATCAGCCGTAAGCGAACCCGGCAGACGAATCTCTACCGCGACGGGCAGGTGATCGGAGATGGGCTGCGCCAGTACTTGAACACTTTCGAGTGTGAGTGTCGGACTGAGCAGGATGTGGTCGAGACAGCGTTGCGGGCGCCAACTGGGGAACGTGGCTTCGACTTGCGGCGCCAGCAACCCGAGGTCCCTCAAGGGGGAATTCTGCAGCAGGTCGTTGGCATGGGTATTCATGTCACCCATCAGTACCTGGTGCTTGTAGTTGCCAATTAATTCACGAATATAAGCGAGCTGCAGGTTGCGCGTACGCCCCCCGAGTGCCAGGTGCATCATCACCACCACCAAGGCTTCGGGGCCTTCGCCGAAACGCACGAGGATCGCCCCGCGCCCTTTGGGGCCTGGCAAGGGGTGATCTTCGATGGCAGTCGGCTTCAAGCGGCTGAGCACGCCATTGCTGTGCTGCGCCAGACGCCCGAGGTTGCGGTTGAGTTGCTGATACCAGTACGGGAACGCACCGAGCTGCGCCAGGTGTTCCACCTGGTTGATGTAGCCGGAGCGTATGCTGCCGCCGTCAGCTTCCTGCAGGGCAACCAAATCGAAGTCGTTCAGCAGGTTGCCGATTTTTTGCAGGTTAACGGCACGCCCATTGTGGGGCAGCAAATGCTGCCAGCCACGGGTGAGGTAGTGCCGATACTTTTCAGTGCTGATGCCCACCTGAATATTGAAGCTGAGCAAGCGCAAGCGGCTATCTGCCGGAAGGCCTGTGGATTCCAGGTGATGCTCGTTGACCTTCGCATCATGCAGGCCAACGACACGTTCAGTACCCCAGCGGCGCATGGTAGGCCCCTTACTTGGCTGCGCGCTCTTTGGCGATCAGTTGGTCGGCAACGTTCAGCGCTTGCTCTTCGCCACCAGCACTGCCGATGTCGAAACGGTATTTACCGTTGACGATCAGCGTAGGTACGCCTTGTACGCCGTACTTCTGGGCGAGCTCTTTGTATTGGGCCATCTTGCCCTTCACAGCGAACGAGTTGAACGTTTCAAGGAATTTGGTTTTATCGACGCCCTGAGTGGCGACGAAATCAGCCATGTCTTCAGGTTTGACCAGGCGCTTGCCTTCTTTCTGAATGGCATTGAACACCGCTGCGTGCACTTTGTGCTCTACACCCATGGTGTCCAGCGTGATGAAGAGTTGACCATGAGCATCCCATGGGCCGCCGAACAACGCTGGGACGCGTTTGAAATTCACATCCTCAGGCAGCTTATCGACCCACGGATTGATGACCGGCTCAAAAGCATAGCAATGCGGGCAGCCATACCAGAACAGCTCCACGACTTCGATCTTGCCTGGCACCGAAACCGGCACCGGGTTGGCCAATTCAACGTAGGTTTTACCGGCTTCAAGCGGCACATTATCGGCAGCTTGTGCGGTCATGCCGAAGAGGCTGGCAGTGACGAGAGCGGCGCTGAGGATCAGATTACGCATGCTTTACTCCTGGACAAATAAAGTCGCCTCACGCGACCTTTAGGTGTGACAGGTCTACGCGGGCATGAGTTCGTTAGTGTAACGGCACCGGCCACAAAAAAGGGCGGCCTAAGCCACCCTTTTTATGCTTGCATCGACGGATTAATCGAGCGTTAACGTCCTGCCCGGATCAGTGCAGGCCTTGGATGTAGCTGGACAGCGCTTCGATGTCTTTATCCGAAAGCTTGGCCGCAATATCAGTCATCATTTTGTTACCCGCGTCGCCATCGATATAGCGAACCTTCTCGCGAAAATCCTTCAATTGCTTGGCCGTGTACTGAGCATGTTGACCACTCAGGTGAGGGAAGCCCGCCGCTGCGACACCGCCGCCGTCCGGAATGTGGCAAGCCTTGCACGCCGGCATGCCGCCGATAGGCTGGTCTTCGGCGAGCTTGCCACCGCGGAACAACGCTTGGCCTTTTTCAACCAGTTTCGGATCGGCAGCTCCCACACTGCCTTTCTGGCTGGCAAAATACGCCGCGATGTCCGCCAGGTCTTGATCACTGAGGTTGGTCAGCAGGCCGGTCATTTCCAGCACCGTGCGCTTGCCGTCCTTGATGTCGTGCATCTGCTTGGTCAGGTAACGTTCACCCTGGCCGGCGAGTTTGGGGAAGTTTGGTGCCGGGCTATTGCCATCCGGTCCATGGCAAGCACCACACACGGCGGCTTTCGCCTGACCCGCTGTAGCGTCGCCTGCAGCATGGGCAACACCGGTGATGCCCAAGGTCAACAGCAGACTCACGATCAGTTTGTTCATCAGCTAATCCAACTACGGCTAAGGGTTTAAGAGTTATCTACCGGGTTTACTCACCATCAATTCAATGATGGCCTGGTAATCCTCAGTACTGCAGTCCATGCACAAACCACGCGGCGGCATCGCCTTGAAACCCTGGTTACGTGTTGCACCAACGTGTCCATGCCCTTGGCCAGTCTTGGCTGCCAGGCTGCCTGGTCACCCCGTTTAGGGGCATTAGGCAGCTGGCCGGCATGGCAAGCTACGCAAACTCGGTTGTACACCGCCTCCGGATCCTGTGTAGCCTGAGCGCCGTAAAGCGGAATCAGGACACCAAAAGCGAGCAACCATCGGGTCATACATCGACCTTTTCAGGGTTTGAGAGCGTTTTGCGTTCTAATGCGCAATGAAGGTCTTTCGCTCCCGTGAACCTCATCCTTCGCTGGGACAAAGCACACACAAAATCTGCGGCATTATATACTGGCGCTACTGAAACGGAAACGACACCGCTTGCCGCACCCCTTTTTCGGCACCGCCCACATCGGAAATCTCATGCAACTCAAGAATCCCATCCTCGGCCTGTGCCAACAGTCCACGTTCATGCTCAGCGCCGCCAAAGTAGACCAATGCCCCGATGACGAAGGCTTTGAAGTCGCCTTTGCCGGTCGTTCCAACGCCGGCAAGTCCAGCGCGCTGAACACCCTGACCCACGCCAGCCTGGCACGCACCTCGAAAACCCCGGGCCGCACGCAACTTCTCAATTTCTTCAAGCTAGACGATGATCGGCGTCTGGTCGACCTGCCGGGCTACGGTTACGCAAAAGTACCTATCCCGTTGAAGCTGCACTGGCAGCGTCACCTGGAGGCTTACCTGGGTGGCCGGGAGAGTTTGAAGGGTTTGATTTTGATGATGGACATCCGTCATCCAATGACCGACTTCGACCTGCTCATGCTCGATTGGGCCGTCGCCAGCGGCATGCCGATGCATATCCTGCTGACCAAGGCAGACAAGCTGACCTACGGCGCAGCCAAGAACACCCTGCTCAAAGTGCAATCCGACATCCGTAAGGGTTGGGGTGATGCAATCACCATCCAGCTGTTCTCCGCGCCCAAGCGCATGGGCCTGGAAGACGCCTACACTGTGTTGGCCGGTTGGATGGAATTGGCGGACAAGGGCGCTGAAGTCGCGGAATAATTTTTCTGCGGGCAAAAAAAACCCCGGACTTCGTATGGGGAGGGGAAGTTCGGGGTCCAAGTTCCGGACCGCTAGGGCGGGGTCCAGATATCTGCCAACACTTAACACAACATAGGAGCATTGAAGGGCTTCACCACCCATTCAGTAACTCTGAGTAGCAGTTCACAGGTTAAGTTCCGGCAGCTTAAAAAAACTATTGGAAATAACTGACACCGGTTTCCGATCTAAAGCGCTCTGCCACCACCCCCGGCAGTGGCAGAGCCGCGAAATCAGTGCGCCTCGTCCCAGTTATCGCCCACGCCTACGTCCACGACCAACGGTACATCCAGCTTGGCCGCTGCGCTCATATGCTCGCGGATCTTCTCGCTGACTTGCGCAACCAAGTCCTCGCGCACCTCAAGCACCAGTTCATCGTGCACTTGCAGGATGACCTTGGCATCCAGGCCCGACTCGGTCAGCCAGTTATCCACCAACACCATGGCCTTCTTGATGATGTCAGCCGCGGTGCCCTGCATCGGCGCGTTGATGGCCGTGCGCTCGGCCGCCGCGCGCTCCTGAGGCTTGTTGGAATTGATATCCGGCAAGTACAGCCGACGCCCGAAGAAGGTTTCTACATAGCCTTGGTCGGCCGCTTGGGCCCGCGTGCGCTCCATGTACTCGCGAACGCCAGGGTAGCGCGCGAAATACACGTCGATATACGCCTTGGCGGTCTTGGTATCGACGCCGATATCCTTGCCCAGCTTCTGCGCGCCCATGCCGTAGATCAGGCCAAAGTTGATCGCCTTGGCACTGCGACGCTGGTTGGAACTGACCTCAGCCAACTCAACCTTGAACACCTCAGCCGCTGTAGCGGTGTGCACGTCCAAATCGTTACGGAACGCGTTCATCAAGCCCTCGTCCTTGGACAAGTGCGCCATGATCCGCAGCTCGATCTGCGAATAGTCCGCCGCCAGCAGCTTGTAGCCCTTGGGCGCGACAAACGCCTGGCGAATTCGCCGCCCTTCAGCGGTTCGCACCGGAATGTTCTGCAGGTTCGGATCGCTCGAAGACAAGCGTCCAGTCGCCGCCACAGCCTGATGATAAGAGGTGTGAATACGTCCGGTACGCGGGTTGATCTGCTCGGGCAGCCGATCGGTGTAGGTGCTTTTCAGCTTACTCATGCTGCGGTACTGCATCAGCACTTTTGGCAGCAGGAAATCGTCTTCGGCCAACTTGGCCAGCACTTCCTCGGCCGTGGACGCCTGCCCCTTACCCGTCTTTTTCAACACCGGCAAGCCGAGCTTTTCGTAGAGAATCGCCCCGAGCTGTTTGGGCGAACCCAGGTTGAATTCTTCACCGGCGATCTCGAACGCCTGGCGCTCCAGCTCAACCATCTTGTTACCCAGCTCGATGCTCTGGATGCCCAGCAGTTCCTTGTCCACAAACGCGCCCTGGCGCTCGATACGCGCCAGCACCGGCACCAACGGGATTTCGATATCCGTCAGCACACTGGCCAGGCTCGGTATGGCTGCCAGCTGTGCATGCAACGCCTGGTGCAGGCGCAGCGTTATATCCGCATCTTCAGCCGCGTACGGGCCAGCCTGCTCAAGCGCGATCTGGTCGAATGTCAGTTGCTTGGCGCCTCTGCCGGCGATGTCCTGGAAGCTGACAGTGTCGTAGTCCAGGTACTTCTTGGCCAGGCTGTCCATGTCGTGCCGGGTTGCGGTGGAATTCAACACGTAGGATTCAAGCATGGTGTCGAAGGCGATGCCGCGCACGGTGATGCCGTACGCAGGGTCACCCCCGATGGCGCAATTGGCCAGGATGTTCATGTCGAACTTGGCGTGCTGGCCGACCTTGAGTTTGGTCGGGTCTTCGAGCAGAGGCTTCAACGCCAACAGAACCGTGTCGCGATCCAACTGCTCGGGCGCACCGACGTAGGAATGGGTCAACGGGATGTAGGCGGCTTCATGGGGCTGCACGGCGAAGGAAACACCGACCAACTGCGCTTTTTGCGCGTCGATCCCGGTGGTTTCGGTATCGAATGCGAACAGCTTGGCGTCGTTGAGTTTCTGCAGCCAGTTATCGAATGTCGCCTGGTCCAGGATGGTCGTGTAGGACGCCTCCACCGGCGCGGCCGCTACCACCTCAACGACGGCTTCGGCAGACGGCGCCGCCTCGGTCGAGGCCTTGAGCTCGACACGCTTGGCGTCGCGCTGAATCTCATCAATCCAGCTCTTGAACTCCAGCAGCGTGTACAGCTCCAGCAGCTTTTCGCGGTCAGGCTCGATCAGGTGCAGATCTTCCAGGCCTACATCCAGCGGTACGTCGATTTTGATCGTCGCCAGTTGATAGGACAGAAACGCCATCTCCTTGTGCTCTTCCAGCTTGGCTGGCAGATTCTTGGCCCCGCGAATCGGCAGGGTCGGCACGATATCCAGCTGTTCATAAAGCTCTTTGAGGCCGCCATTCACGCCTACGAGCAAGCCGGAGGCGGTCTTCGGGCCAATGCCCGGAACGCCCGGGATGTTGTCGGACGAATCGCCCATCAGCGCCAGGTAATCGATGATCTGCTCGGGAGCGACACCGAATTTCTCCTTCACGCCCTCAATGTCCATCGCGCTACCGGTCATGGTGTTGACCAAGGTAATGTGCCCGTCGACCAACTGCGCCATGTCCTTGTCGCCAGTTGAAATCACCACCGGGCGGTCTGCCGCCGCACTGCTGCGGGCCAAGGTGCCGATGACGTCATCAGCCTCGACGCCTTCGACGCACAGCAGCGGGAAGCCCAGCGCGATGACGCTTTGGTGCAGCGGCTCGATTTGCAGGCGCATGTCATCGGGCATGCTCGGGCGGTTGGCCTTGTATTCGGCGAACATCTCATCGCGGAAGGTCCCACCCTTGGCGTCGAACACAACGGCGAACGGGCTGTCCGGGTACTGCCTGCGCAGGCTTTTGAGCATGTTCAACACGCCCTTGACCGCACCGGTTGGCAGGCCTTTGGACGTGGTCAGCGGTGGCAGCGCGTGAAAGGCGCGGTACAGATAAGAAGAACCGTCCACCAGGACGAGGGGGGCTTGGCTCATGAGCAGGATCAACCTTTTCGGCGGGTCAGGCGCTAGAATAGCCGGACCAATGACGACAAAGGGACAAGGTTATCATGCGTACAGTAAATCGCCTGTTGTTGACCGGCTTGATTGCGTTCTTGCCGCTGGCCGCCACGGCAGCTGACAGCGCACCCTCGGGAGACCCGGAAGTCACGATCCGCACCGAAGGTGACAGAACCATCCAGGAGTACCGCCAAAACGGTTTCCTGTACGCGATCAAGGTCACCGTGAAGGGCGCGCCGCCGTATTTCCTGGTGCGCGCGGACGGATCCGATGCAAACTTCATCCGTTCTGACCAGCCGGATATGCTGATCCCGTCATGGAAGATCTTCGAATGGAAATGATTTCTTAACTTAAATTGGCGCCTCCCCTCGCGGCGCCCGTACTGGCAGTTTTAACCATGTCTGTGTTCACCCCGCTGGCTCGGCCCGAGCTGGAAACCTTTCTCGCCCCTTACGGGCTCGGCCGCCTGCTTGATTTCCAGGGGATTGCCGCCGGTAGCGAAAACACCAACTTCTTCATCAGCCTGGAACAGGGCGAATTCGTCCTGACCCTGGTTGAGCGCGGCCCAGTCGCAGAAATGCCGTTTTTCATCGAACTGCTCGACGTGCTCCATGACGCTGACTTGCCCGTACCCTATGCGCTGCGCACCACCGACGGCGTGGCCTTGCGCGAATTGAAGGGCAAACCGGCGCTGCTGCAACCCCGTCTGGCCGGCAAGCACATCAAGGAAGCCAACGCACAGCATTGCGCCCAGGTTGGCGACCTGCTCGGCCATTTGCACCTGGCGACTCAAGGCGAGAAAGTGCTGGAGCGCAAGACTGATCGAGGGCTGGACTGGATGCTCACCGAAGGTGCGCAGCTGATTTCGCACCTTAACGACGCGCAGCAGCGCCTGCTGAAAGAGGCGCTGAGCGAGATCGAAGCCCACAAGGCTCAAATCCTCGCACTGCCACGCGCCAACGTTCACGCCGATCTGTTCCGCGATAATGCGATGTTCGAAGGCACGCACCTGACCGGGCTGATCGACTTTTACAACGCTTGCTCAGGCCCGATGCTGTACGACGTGGCGATCGCCTTGAATGACTGGTGTTCGGACGCCGACGGCGTGATTGATGGGCAACGCGCCCGTGCGCTGCTAGGTGCCTACGCGGGCCTGCGGCCGTTCACGGCCAAGGAAGCGGAATTGTGGCCAACGATGCTGCGGGTAGCGTGTGTGCGCTTCTGGCTGTCACGCCTGATCGCGGCGGAGTCGTTTGCCGGGCAGGACGTGTTGATTCATGACCCTGCGGAGTTCGAGCATCGGCTGGCGCAGCGCCAGCAAGTCAGCGTCCACCTGCCGTTCGCGCTCTAAAGCTGCACGTGGTCAGAAATTGTGGGAGCGGGCTTGCTCGCGAATGCGGTGGATCAGTAATAGAGGTATTGACTGACACTCCCATTCGCGAGCAAGCCCGCTCCCACACATGCCCGCTCACACAGTGGTTCTGTGTCGGCTATTACAACGACTCCAGGCACCCAGCCAGGTCATTCCCCAATTTCTCCAATACCTGCTCGTAACCCTGCGCCGTGGCCGGGGTGTAACCACCCAATGCATCCAATTCCGCCAACTTCACCGGCAACCCAGCCACCAACGTCTCAGCCAATCGCGGACGCAACGGCGGTTCGCTGAATACACAGGTCTTGCCGACTTCCTGCAGCCGTGTACGCATTGCTGCCACGTGCTGGGCGCCTGGCTGCACTTCGGCGGCCACGCTGAACACACCAGTGTGCTTTAGCCCGTAAGCGTCTTCGAAATAATCAAAGGCCTCGTGGAACACGAAGTAAGGTTTGTCGCCCACACTCGCCAAGCGCGCTTTCAAACGGGCATCCAACGCATCCAGACGCTCATCGAATGCCTGCACGTTGCTCTGGTAACGCGCAGCATTGGCCGGGTCGGCAGCGCTCAGATCAGCCGCCATGCGCGCCGCAATCACCCGAGCATTGACCGTCGACAACCACAAGTGCGCATCCAGGCTGCCTGGGCGGTGATCATGGTCATGTTCATCAGCATCATCGGCGTGCGAGTGGCTATCTTCGGCGAAACGCCGCAATTTCATCCCCGCAAGATCCTGCACCGCCACGGTCGGCAGGCTTCGGCCTTTAAGCACGCGCGGCAGAAAGCTTTCCATGTCCGGGCCGATCCAATAAAGCAGGTCCACCGACTGCACGCGCCGTACGTCGGATGGACGCAAGGCGTAGTTGTGCGGAGATGCCCCGGGTGGCAACAGCACCTCGGGAATGGCCACACCGTCCTGCACAGCCGCGGCAATCAACTGCAACGGCTTGATGCTCGTCAGTACCTTGACCTCGGCCTGAGCGGCCCCAGTAATGAACAAACTGGTGACAAATACGACAAAAACGGGAAAAAGTCGGGACACGATGACCACTCAATGACGTAGGAACGGGTAACATAATAACGTCTCTATCAAATGTCTGTCGCCGCTCATGCCTAAAACACCCATTGCCAGCCGCCCCCACGACCACTCTCACTGCGTGCACACCGCGCTGTCGGAGGCCGATACCCTGTGCGCACAGAAGGGCCTGCGCCTGACCGCGCTGCGTCGCCGGGTGCTGGAACTGGTGTGGCAAAGCCACAAGCCGCTGGGCGCCTACGACATTCTTGGTGTGCTCAGCGAGCAGGACGGCCGCCGCGCCGCGCCGCCGACCGTGTACCGCGCGCTGGATTTCCTGCTGGAAAACGGCCTGGTGCACCGCATCGCCTCGCTCAATGCCTTTGTTGGCTGCAACCACCCGGAACACGCGCATCAGGGCCAGTTCCTGATTTGCCGCGAGTGCCATGCCGCCATCGAGCTTGAACAAAAAAGCATCAGCGACGCCATCATCAAAAGCTCGGCCGATGTCGGCTTCAGGGTCGAAGGGCAAACGGTCGAAGTGGTCGGGCTCTGCTCGGGTTGCCAGGGGGCTTGATGAGCACTGCGTTAATCCGCCTCGAAGGGGTCGGTGTCACGTTCGCCGGGCAAAACGTGCTGGATAACATCGCGCTGAGCGTCGAGCCGGGCCAGATCGTCACGCTGATCGGCCCCAATGGCGCCGGCAAGACTACGCTGGTGCGCGCAGTACTCGGTTTATTGAAGCCGGACAGTGGCAGCGTATGGCGCAAGCCCAAGCTGCGCGTCGGTTACATGCCGCAAAAATTGCACGTCGACCCGACACTCCCGCTGTCCGTGCTGCGTTTTTTGCGCCTGGTGCCCGGTGTAGACCGCACCCGCGCGCAGGCTGCGCTCAAGGAAGTCGGTGCCGAACAGGTGATCGACAGCCCGGTGCAAAGCATCTCCGGCGGCGAAATGCAGCGCGTACTGCTGGCCCGCGCCTTGCTGCGCGAGCCTGAACTGCTGGTGCTCGATGAACCCGTGCAAGGCGTTGACGTTGCCGGCCAGGCCGAGCTGTACAGCCTGATTACCCGCCTGCGTGACCGCCACGGCTGCGGCGTGTTGATGGTCTCCCACGACCTGCATCTGGTCATGAGCACCACCGATCAGGTGGTGTGCCTCAACCGCCACGTTTGCTGCTCCGGCCACCCGGAACAAGTCAGTAGCGACCCGGCGTTTGTCGAGTTGTTCGGCAAAAATGCCCCGAGCCTGGCGATCTACCACCACCATCACGACCACGCCCATGATTTGCACGGCGCCGTGGTTGACGACCCCGCCACCCCTCATACACACGTTCATGGAGATAGCTGCAAGCATGGCTGATTTTCTGCTCTACGCCCTGCTGGCAGGCTTGGCTCTGGCGCTGGTGGCGGGCCCGTTGGGCTCGTTTGTGGTGTGGCGGCGCATGGCCTATTTTGGCGACACGTTGTCGCATGCCGCGCTGTTGGGCGTGGCCATGGGCTTTTTGCTGGACGTGAGCCCGACCATCGCCGTCACCGTGGGCTGCCTGCTGCTGGCCGTGCTGCTGGTGACCCTGCAACAGCGCCAACCGCTGGCCTCCGACACACTGCTGGGAATCCTGGCGCCGAGCACGCTGTCCCTGGGCCTGGTGGTGCTGAGCTTTATGCATGAAGTGCGCATCGACTTGATGGCCTACCTGTTCGGCGACCTGCTGGCGATCAGCCCTACAGACCTTGCGTGGATACTCGGTGGCAGCGCTGCGGTGCTGCTCTTGCTGGTGGCCCTGTGGCGCCCACTGCTGGCAATCACCGTGCATGAAGAACTGGCCACGGTGGAAGGTTTGCCCGTGCCGGCGCTGCGCATGACCCTGATGCTGTTGATCGCGGTGGTGATTGCTGTCGCGATGAAGATTGTCGGCGTATTGTTGATCACCTCGCTGCTGATCATTCCCGCAGCCGCCGCCCAACGCCATGCGCGCTCACCCGAGCAAATGGCCGTCGGCGCCAGCCTGTTGGGCATGCTTGCAGTGTGCGGGGGCCTGGCGCTGTCGTGGTTCAAGGACACGCCAGCCGGCCCGTCGATTGTCGTCACGGCGGCCGCCCTCTTTCTGCTGAGTTTTGTCCTGCCCCGTCGAGGGGTGTAGACTTGCTCGCTTTTTGCGCAAATAGAGAGTCGCAGGAATGAAGCTGTTCAACGCCCGTTATCTGCTCCTTGCCGCATTTTCCCTGCTGCTGGGCGCCTGTCAAAGTACGCCGCCCGCCGCCCCCGAGGTACCGGACGCACGCGCTGCGGCCATCGCGCAGCTGGAGCAAAACCTGGCCAGCAGTGAGCTTGCCACCGCCGAAGACGAACTGGCCGCGTTACAGGCCCAGTCGCCCAACGACCCGGCCCTTGAGCCTTACCAGCGTCAATTGGCCGAAGCCTACCTGCAGCGCAGCCAGATTGTGCTGCAAAAAGGCGATGTCAACGCCGCCGCCACGGCCCTGAGCCGTGCCCGTGCACTGATGCCCAAGGCCCCGGCGCTCACCGGTGGCGTCAACAGCGCCATCAGCCATGCGCGCAAAGCCGAGCTGGATAAAGCCGAAGCCGCCTTGAAAGCCGCTGAAGCCAAGCCGCCCGCCAAGGTCATTGACCCGGCCGCTGAGAGCACCACAGTGGCGCTGAACCTCGTCGATATCGAAGAACTTCGCCATCAACTGGACGCGATCGCCACCGACGTGGTGAATTACCAGTGCGACGTGACTATTCAGGCGCCGCGCACGCAGGACTACCCATGGCTGGCCACATTGCTGACCAAACGGGTGAAGCGAATTGATTCGGGGTATGACCTGAAGATACACCGGCAGATTGTGAAACACATTCCGGCGCAGGTAGTGCTGATTCCGCGCAAGGCGCAATAAAAGCATCGCAGGCAAGCCCGCTCCCCTAGTTGAGTGTATTCACACTTCAACTGTGGGAGCGGGCTCGCCCGCGATAGCTGTCTAACACACAACCAATGAATTAAGCCGGAATCGCCTTGGCCTTCGGCTCACGATCCCAAACCCGGTGCTGTGCAATCGCGGCGAAGAACGCCTTGAACGCTTTCGCATCCGACCCCACGATCAGCCCCGCATCCACCTCAAGCTTCAGCAGATCTAGCAACGGCTTGGCATCATTGGCAACCGTAATCGCCTTCAGGTGCTTGTACGCCTCCAGCAGGAAGTGCAACGCCACCCCATCGCCGCTCAATGCCTGCACCGACTTGGCGCCGCCCGGCACAAACACCGCGTCAAAGGCAATCGACGGCATGCCTTCCATCGACGCATCCACCTTCAGGCTCTTGCCATCGGCGGTGGTCACCGGCGCCGAAGTCGGCCCCAGCAACTTGGCGTGCGCGCCCTCAGCCTCCAGCGCTTTCTTCAACGCAGCAATTGCCGCGCCGTCCACACCGTTAGCCGCGAGGATCGCGACTTTGCGCGTTTTGATATCGCCCGACAGCAGGTTCACCTGGCTCAACGCCGGCGACTCTTTGAGCGACGATTCACGCGGTGGCACGGTGCCTTTGGTTGGCGCTGGCAAACCGAGGTTCTGTGCTACGCGCTTGGCCAGCTCCAGGTCGATATTGGCCAGAATCTCGTTGACCTGACGGGCGCGGATAAACTCACGCTCCACCTTGCCCAACTCGAAGCTGTACGCCGCAATGATGTGCTCTTTCTCGTGGTGGCTCATGCTGTGGAAAAACAGCGTGGCTTGTGAGAAGTGATCGCCAAACGACTCGCTGCGCTCACGCACTTTATTGGCGTCGACACGTTCGTAATAGGTCTCGAAACCGCCATCCTGCGCAGCCGGTGGCGTTTCTTTCGGCCAGCCGCCATCAATCGAGTTCGGCTCGTAGGCAGCGCGGCCTTTGTCGATCACAGTGCGATGCTGAGCGTCACGCTGGCCGTTATGGAACGGCGTGACCGGCCGATTGATCGGCAGCTCATGAAAGTTCGGGCCACCGAGACGGCTGATCTGCGTATCCGTGTAGGAAAACAGACGGCCTTGCAGCAGCGGGTCGTTGGTGAAGTCGATACCCGGCACAATATGGCCTGGGCAAAAAGCGACCTGTTCAACCTCAGCGAAGAAGTTATCCGGGTTACGGTTAAGCACCATCTTGCCCAGCGGCGTAATCGGCACCAGCTCTTCAGGGATGATCTTGGTCGGGTCGAGCAGGTCGAAGTCGAACTTGTGCTCGTCTTCTTCCGCAACGATTTGCACGCCCAGTTCCCACTCAGGGTAGTCGCCACTCTCGATCGCTTCCCACAGGTCGCGACGGTGGTAATCGGTATCTTTACCGGCAAGCTTTTGCGCTTCGTCCCACACCAGCGAGCAGGTGCCCACTTTTGGATGCCAGTGGAACTTCACAAAGCTCGACTTACCTTCGGTATTGATCAAGCGGAAGGTGTGAATGCCAAAGCCCTGCATGGCGCGCAGGCTTTTGGGGATGGCACGGTCGGACATGGCCCACAGCACCATGTGCGCAGATTCTGGCTGCAGCGAGACGAAATCCCAGAACGTGTCGTGGGCAGAACCGCCGGTAGGAATCTCGTTATGCGGCTCAGGTTTGACCGCGTGCACGAAGTCGGGAAACTTGATCGCGTCCTGAATAAAGAACACTGGCATGTTGTTGCCCACCAGGTCGAAGTTACCTTCGTCGGTGAAGAACTTCACCGCAAAACCGCGCACGTCACGCACCGTGTCGCCCGAGCCGCGCGGGCCCTGCACGGTGGAGAAACGCACAAACACCGGCGTTTTATGCTCGGGGTTGCGCAGGAAACCGGCCTTGCTCAGCGCCGAATGGTTCTCATACGTCTGGAAGTAGCCGTGGGCGCCAGTACCGCGAGCATGCACGATGCGCTCCGGGATACGCTCATGGTCAAAGTGCGTGATTTTTTCACGCATGATGAAGTCTTCCAGCAGCGATGGGCCACGAGCGCCGACTTTCAGGGTGTTCTGGTTGTCAGAAATCTTTACGCCTTGATTGGTGCGCAGCGCCTGGCCGGTTGCGTCGGAACGGAACTCTTCCAGGGCCTGCAGCTTGGCGTTGGTGTTGCCACGGTCCAGAGTATCGGTACCCGCGAGTTCACTCTTCGGCGGGGTAGCTGGCTTCTTGGTACTCATCAGTCAAAACTCCTTATCAAATTGGCCAGAGCGGTCCCCGGCTCGTTTGAGCAAACCCCCAGGCACGGCACCCGGGAAATTGAGTTGCTTAAGTAGTGACTGACACGGTTTTGCACCGTTCCTTTTTTATGACCTTTGATCGCGTTATTGCCAAATCGCTGGTTGAATGCGAAATAAATGCTAAGAAACACTATACGGACAGGCTAAAATGCGCGCCCGGCTAACCGCTGATCCCTTTTCCATGCGCCCCACAAGGTTCGCTACGTGATCGAGTTTCATAACGTCCATAAAACCTACCGCGTCGCCGGTAAGGAAATCCCCGCGCTGCACCCCACCAGCCTGCGTGTCGAAAACGGCCAGGTGTTCGGCCTGATTGGCCACTCCGGTGCGGGAAAAAGTACCCTGTTGCGTCTGATCAACCGCCTGGAGCAACCCAGCGGTGGCCAGATCAATGTCGACGGCGAAGAAGTCACCGCCCTGGACGCCAACGGCCTGCGCCGTTTTCGCCAGCAAGTCGGGATGATCTTCCAGCACTTCAACCTGCTTGCCTCCAAGACCGTCGCCGACAACGTGGCGCTGCCGCTGACGCTGGCTGGCGAACTGTCGCGCAAGGAAATCGACCAGCGCGTGGCTGAGTTGCTCGCCCGTGTTGGCCTGTCGGACCACGCCAAGAAATACCCGGCGCAGTTGTCCGGCGGCCAGAAGCAGCGCGTCGGCATCGCCCGCGCCCTGGCAACCAAGCCAAAGATCTTGCTGTGCGACGAAGCCACCAGCGCCCTCGACCCGCAAACCACCGCCTCGGTGCTGCAACTGCTGGCTGAGATCAACCGCGAGTTGAAGCTGACCATCGTGCTGATCACCCATGAAATGGACGTGATCCGCCGCGTGTGCGACCAAGTGGCGGTGATGGATGCCGGCGTGATCGTCGAGCAAGGCTCCGTGGCCGATGTGTTCCTGCACCCCAAGCACCCGACCACCAAGCGCTTCGTGCAAGAAGCCGAGCAGGTCGACGAAGGCGAGCAGCGCGATGACTTCGCTAACGTACCAGGCCGTATCGTGCGCCTGACGTTCCAGGGCGAAGCAACCTACGCGCCGCTGCTGGGTACCGTCGCCCGCGAAACAGGCGTGGACTACAGCATCCTCGCCGGTCGTATTGACCGCATCAAAGACATTCCCTACGGCCAACTGACCCTCGCCGTGACCGGTGGGGACATGGACGCCGCCTTCGCCCGCTTTACCGCGGCAGACGTCCACATGGAGGTTCTGCGCTAATGGAAATCCTGTTGAGTTTCTTCGCCAATATCGACTGGTCCGAGATCTGGCTCGCCACCGGCGACACCATGACCATGCTGCTCGGTTCGCTGTTCTTCACCATCCTGCTCGGCCTGCCACTGGGTGTGCTGCTGTTTCTTACCAGCCCGCGCCAACTGTTCGAACAAAAAGGCCTGTACGCGCTGCTGTCGCTGATCGTGAACATCCTGCGTTCGCTGCCGTTCATCATTCTGCTGATCGTGATGATCCCGTTCACCATATTGATCACCGGCACCTCGCTGGGCGTGGCCGGTGCGATTCCGCCACTGGTCGTAGGCGCGACGCCGTTCTTCGCGCGCCTGGTGGAAACCGCCCTGCGTGAAGTGGACCGCGGCATCATCGAAGCCACGCAGTCCATGGGTGCCAGCACGCGTCAGATCATCATCAATGCACTGCTGCCCGAAGCCCGCCCCGGTATTTTCGCTGCGATTACGGTGACGGCCATTACACTGGTTTCCTACACGGCCATGGCCGGTGTAGTCGGTGCCGGCGGCTTGGGCGACCTGGCGATCCGCTTTGGTTACCAGCGCTTCCAGACCGACGTGATGGTTGTCACCGTGGTGATGCTGCTGATCCTGGTGCAAATTCTGCAAACCGTCGGCGATAAGCTGGTGGTGCACTTTTCTCGAAAATAACGGCCATGGCCGGCCCCCCGCCGGCGCATGCCCGAACAAGGAGCTTGCTGGATGAAAAAACTACTGGTTGCTTTCGCCGCCGTTGCCGCGTTTTCCGCCCACGCTGCCGAGACCCTCACGGTCGCCGCGTCGCCAGTGCCGCACGCGGAAATCCTGGAGTTTGTGAAGCCCGCGCTCGCCAAAGAAGGCGTCGACCTGCAGGTCAAGGTTTTCACCGACTACGTGCAGCCGAACGTACAGGTGGCTGAAAAGCGCCTGGACGCCAACTTCTTCCAGCACCAGCCGTACCTGGATGAGTTCAACAAGGCCAAGGGCACTCACCTGGTGAGCGTCGGCGCCGTGCACCTGGAGCCCCTGGGCGCCTACTCCAGCAAGTACAAAAAACTCGAAGACCTGCCGGATGGCGCCAATGTCGTAATTCCGAACGACGCCACCAACGGTGGCCGCGCGTTGCTGCTGCTGGCCAAGCACAACCTGATCACCTTGAAGGACCCGACCAACATCCTGTCGACCATCAAGGACATCTCCGGTAACCCGAAAAACCTGAAATTCCGCGAACTGGAAGCCGCCACACTGCCGCGCGTGCTGACCCAGGTCGACCTGGCGCTGATCAACACCAACTACGCCCTGGAAGCCAAACTGGACCCATCCAAGGACGCCCTGGTGATCGAAGGTAACGACTCGCCTTACGTGAACATCCTGGTGACCCGCGAAGACAACAAAGACTCGGACGCCGTGAAGAAGCTGGTTGCAGCCCTGCACACGCCGGAAGTGAAAGCGTTCATTCTTGAAAAGTACAAAGGCGCGATTCTGCCGGCGTTCTGATCTGACCCGATCTCCAACACACTGAAGATCAAAAAATGTGGGAGCGGGCTTGCTCGCGAAAGCGCAGTGTCAGTCACCGAATTTATCGACTGAACCACCGTCTTCGGGGGCAAGCCCCCTCCCACATTTGTTTTTGCGTTGCTTGGAAGACCAGGCTCGCACTCTTAACTGCTTACGCATCGCTCAAACCTTGCACAAACCCCCTGTGGGAGCGGGCTTGCTCGCGAAAGCGCTGTGTCAGTCACTGAATTTATCGACTGAACCACCGTCTTCGGGGGCAAGCCCCCTCCCACATTTGTTTTTGCGTTGCCTGGAAGATCAGGCCAGCACAATTGCCTGCTTACGCATCGCTCAAACCTTGCACAAACCCCCTGTGGGAGCGGGCTTGCTCGCGAAAGCGCTGTGTCAGTCACCGAATTTATCGACTGAACCACCGTCTTCGGGGGCAAGCCCCCTCCCACATTTGTTTTTGCGTGGCTTGGAAGATCAGGCCAGCACTCTTAACTGCTTACGCATCGCTCAAACCTTGCACAAACCCCCTGTGGGAGCGGGCTTGCCCGCGAAAGCGCAGTGTCAGTCACCGAATTTATTGACTGAACCACCGTCTTCAGGGGCAAGCCCCCTCCCACATTTGTTGTGTGCTGCTTGAAAGACCGGGCTCGCACTCTTAACTGCTTACGCATCGCTCAAACCTTGCACAACCCCCCTGTGGGAGCGGGCTTGCTCGCGAAAGCGCTGTGTCAGTCACCGAATTTATCGACTGAACCACCGTCTTCAGGGGCAAGCCCCCTCCCACATTTGTTGTGTGCTGCTTGAAAGACCAGGCTCGCACTCTTAACTGCTTACGCATCGCTCAAACCTTGCACAAACCCCCTGTGGGAGCGGGCTTGCTCGCGAAAGCGCTGTGTCAGTCACTGAATTTATCGACTGAACCACCGCCTTCGGGGGCAAGCCCCCTCCCACATTTGTTTTTGCGTGGCTTGGAAGATCAGGCCAGCACACTTGCCTGCTTACGCATTGTTCAAACCTTGCACAAAGCACTGTGGGAGCTGGCTTGCCGGCGATGACGGTAGGTCAGTCAGCCTATTAGCCCCTGAACCACCGCCATCGCCGGCACGCCAGCTCCTACATGTATGGTGCGGTGCCTGTTATTTCCGCTGCAGCAACCCCGGCAACTGCGCCACCAGCTTTTGATTGTTCAGCGGCGCACGAATAAACCCGCGCTGCGTGCCGTCCGGTCCGATCAGCGCCAGGTTGCCGCTGTGGTCGACGGTGTAGTTGGGCTTGCTGGTATCCGCTGGAATAAACGGGATGCTCACCGCATTCGAGACCTTCTGCACATCGTCCACATTCGCGCCGGTCAGGCCTTCGAACTGCGGATCGAAGTAACCCAGGTACTGCTTGAGCTGAGCCGGGGTGTCGCGGTTCGGGTCGACGCTGACCAGAATCACCTGCAACTTATCCACCGCCTCTTTGGGCAGCTCGCTCTTGATCTGGCGCAGCTGGGCGAGGGTGGTGGGGCAGATGTCGGGGCAGAAGGTATAGCCGAAAAACAGCAGGCTCCATTTGCCTTTCAACTCGTTGACCACCACCGGCTGGCCGTTCTGGTCTGTCATGGTCACCGGCGGCAGCTGGCGGCTTTGCGGCAGCAGGATGATGCCCGCGTCGATCAGCGCAGTAGGGTCGCCCTGGCCCTTGCTGTTCAGCACTTTGTTGACGGTCAGGCCCATGATCAACGCGACGATGGCCACCAGGATAAAGACGGTTTTTTGAGTTCGAGTCATAGGTTCAACAGTAAGTAGTGGTCTACGAGCAGGGCGATAAACAGCACAAACAGGTACCCGATAGAGTACTTGAAGGTGTTGATCGCCGCGTGCGGCTGGCTGCCACGGTACAGCACCCAGGCCCATTGCAGAAAGCGCGCGCCCAACACCAGCGCACACGCCAGGTACAGCAGGCCGCTCATGTGAATCACATACGGCATCAGGCTTACTGCCAGCAGGGCGAAGGTGTAGAGCAGGATGTGCACCTTGGTGTAGTGCTCGCCGTGGGTGACCGGCAGCATCGGGATGTCGGCCTTGGCGTATTCCTCCTTGCGGTGAATGGCCAGGGCCCAGAAGTGCGGCGGGGTCCAGGCGAAGATGATCAGCACCAGCAGCAGCGGCTCGGCGCTGACATGCCCGGTAACGGCAACCCAGCCCAGCAGCGGCGGCGCCGCGCCAGCGAGGCCACCGATGACGATATTTTGTGGCGTGGCGCGCTTGAGAAAGCCGGTGTAGATCACCGCATAACCGAGCAGCGAGGCCAGCGTCAGCCACGCCGCCAAAGGGTTGGTAAACGCCAGCAACAGGGCCAAACCTGCAACAGCCAGAAACAAAGCAAAGGCCAGGGCGGCCACCGGCGACACCCGCCCTTCGGCCATTGGCCGCTTATGTGTGCGCGCCATCACCGCATCGATGCGCCGATCCACCACATGGTTAACCGCCGCCGCACCGCCGGCACACAGCGCAATGCCCAGGTTGCCAAAAATCAGCACCGCCCATGGCACCCCGGCGCGGGTGGCCAGGAACATGCCCACCAAGGAGGTGATGAGCATCAGCACCACCACTTTTGGCTTGGTCAGTTCCAAATAGTCTCGCCAGATCGCCTGATCGCGGCGCGCGTCGATCAAGGTCGCCATGGCGTCTCTCCTTTAAGGGTGATGAGGCCCGAAACGTGTTTGCGTGGAATAAAGCGCCAGCCGAACGGCAACTGATGGCGCACCCGGACCAGGCTGGTACGCGCGTGGTAATTGACCAGCACCAATGTCAGCAGCAACGCTGCACCGCCTGCGTTATGGCCGACCGCCACCAGCAGCGGCAGGCCGAACGCCACATTGCTCACGCCCAGGCTGATTTGCACCGCCAGGGCGATCAGCAACAAGCCCGCCAGTCGCGTCATGCCCACTGCGCGCAATTGCCAGGCCAGCCCCAACAGCACCAGTGTCACCAGCATCGCGCCAAGGCGGTGGGTCAGGTGGATGGCGGTACGCGCTTCACTGTCGAGCTGGCCGCCGAGGTAATTGGGGCCGATATGCTGGGTGAGGTGAAACCCGTTGGCAAAGTCCGCCGCCGGCCACCACTCACCATGGCAGGTGGGCAGGTCGACACAGGCCACCGCCGCATAGTTGGAACTCACCCAGCCGCCCAGCGCAATCTGGCCGATCACCAACACCAGCCCGGCCGTGGCCCAATATTGCAGGCGCTTGGGCACGATCAACGCGGGCAGCACGCCAGACAGTCTCAGCGTCAGCAGAAACAATAAGCTCAAGGTGGCAAAACCGCCGAGCAGATGGCCCGTTACAACTTGCGGCCACAGCTTCAATGTCACCGTCCACATGCCAAACGCGGCCTGGGCGAACACCACCGCCAGCACAAACAGCGGTAATTTCACCGGCTGGCCCGGATCACGCCGATGGCTCCACGAACGCGCCGCCAACAGCACGATGAGCAAACCCAAGGTGCCGGCAAAGTAGCGATGGGTCATCTCGGCCCAGCCCTTGTCGGCCTGCACCGGCGTGTCGGGAAAATGCAGCTCGGCATGCGCCAGTTGGGCTTCGCTCTGCGGCACGCTGATAAAACCGTAGCAGCCGGGCCAGTCCGGGCAACCGAGGCCGGCGTGGGTCAGGCGCGTATAGGCGCCGAGCAGCACAACGATCAGCGCCAGCAGGGTGGCAAACAACGCGAGGCGAAATCCAGGTTTGGCCATGACGATGCCCTTATCCGATGTTCGACAGTTTCAGCAGCAAGCGCAGGTCGTTGAGCAGGTCCTTGCCCTTGACCTTGGCGTCGTAGCGCAGCACCAGATTGCCGTGTGGGTCGACGATCCACAGTTGCGCATCGCCGGGTGCGGCGGCGTCCCTGGTGAAGGTCGACAGGTCCAGCGGGTAGCGTTGCAGTTGCGGGTATTCGGCCTTGAGCCTGGTCTCGTAGGCGGTGCTCACTGGCTGCGCGCTGGCCAAGGCATGGCTGGCGCGCGAGGCATCACGGCCCAGGCTGATTTGCAGCTGGCGCGCCAGGTACACCAACTGCTGGCACTCAGCGGCGCAGGCAGTGGGCGCGGTGACCAGCAGTTGCCAGCGATCTTCATCGGCCTGCACGCCAATGTCGGCGCGGGTCTGGCCGTTACCGATCAGTTCGCCGTGGTAGCTGCGGCTGTCCGGCACCCAGAACTGCAACTTGTACATGAACGTGGCCAGCGCCATCGGGCCGACCACCATCATCAGGATCAAGATCAGCTGCCAGCGGCCTTTGCGTCGGTCGGGCGCCTCAGACATGCTGGGTGGATTCATGGCCGCTCCCATGGGACTTCTCCTTTTTGTTGTGCCATCCGAGGTAGAGGTAAAGCGCCAGCAGCGCCAAGGCCATGGCGAACCACTGCACGGCGTACCCCAAATGTTTTTCCGGGCCCATGGCGACCACCGGCCACGTGGTGTCGTACGTGCCCGGGCCGGGTTCGGCGCGCAGTTCGTAGGCAAAGCCGCCACGCCCTAACTCAGCCCACAGTGCGGCGGGATGCAGCGCGGTGAGCAGGCGCGGCCATTGCGTGGTGGCCGGATCGGCGTGCAGTTGGAAGGTTTCGCCGGGGGCGACGTAGACCCACGCGTCGAGATTCAACGGCTGATCGGGTGTAGTGAAGACTGGTGGCGTACGCCGGTCTGGCCACGGCAGCCAGCCGCGATTGAGCAACAGCCACTGGCCGCTGGCCTGATCGTGAAAGGGTTGCAGCAACTCGACGCCGGCCTTGCCGTCGCGCATGCGGTTGTCGAGCAACACACTGTGCTCGGCGTCGAACTGGCCGCGCAGGCGCACGCGGCGAAAGGCGGGGTCGGGCATCTCATTGAGCTGGACACTGCTGATGGGGTCGGCCACGCGGCGTTCGGCGTAACTGTCCACCAGCAACTGTTTTTCATGGCCGCGCGCCAGTTGCCAGAACCCCAGGCCTACCATCAACGGCAGCAGCACCAGCACCACCAGCGTGGGTGCGAGCCCAGGGCGAAAGTCTTTTATGGCGCTGGCTATACTTGTTTTCATTGCCCGCCCATCCGAAGGGAACCTGTCCATGCTCAAAGCAGCTATTGCCCTGATGCTGATCGCGACTGTCGTGAGCCTGTTCAGTGGCTTGTTCTTTCTGGTCAAGGACGAGGGCAACTCCAACCGCCTCGTCACTGCCTTGACCGTGCGTGTCGTACTGGCCGCGATCACCGTGGGCTTGATCGCCTGGGGCTTTTTCAGCGGCCAGCTGGTGTCTCATGCGCCGTGGTAAGGCGCTTTACAGCACATAAACGAAGAAGAACAGGCCGATCCACACCACATCCACAAAGTGCCAATACCAGCTGGCTGCCTCGAAACCAAACTGGTGCTCGGCATTGAAATGCCCGCGCAGGATGCGCATCAGCATCACGAACAGAATGATGGTGCCGATGGTCACGTGGGCGCCGTGAAAGCCCGTGAGCATGAAGAAGGTTGCGCCGTACACGCCCGAGCCGAGGGTCAGGCCCAGTTCTTTGTAGGCATGCATGTACTCCTCGGCCTGCAAGGCCAGGAACGCCCAGCCCAGCAGCACGGTCAGCGCCAGCCAGATTTTCAGTGCGCCGCGATGGCCCTTGCGCAAGGCATGGTGGGCTAGGGTGATGGTCACGCTGGAGCTGACCAGCAAGACCGTGTTGATCAGCGGCAAGCCCCAGGGGCTGATGGTGCCCTCCGGTGGCGGGTACATTTTTGGGTCAGGGTTGTTGAGCAGCGGCCAGGTGAACTGAAAGTTCGGCCACAGCATGTGCGCGATGCCCTTGTGCCCTTCACCGCCCAGCCATGGCCCCGACATGTGCCGCACATAAAACAGTGCGCCAAAGAACGCGACGAAGAACATCACCTCGGAAAAGATGAACCAGGTCATGCCCCAGCGAAACGAGCGGTCCATCTGCGGACTGTACAAACCGGCGCGGCTTTCCTTGATCACCGCGCCAAACCAGCCGAACAGCATGTAGGCCAGCAGCAGCCCACCAACGAAAAAGATCCACGGCCCGTGGGATTCCGGGCGCGCCGCCTTCAGATCGTTGAACCACACAGCCAAACCGTACACGGTGGTGAGCATGCCCAAGGTGGCAATTATTGGCCATTTGCTTTGCGCTGGTACGTAGTACGTATCATGAGACGACATGTATTCGCTCTCCTGATTGAGGGGGCAAACAGTAGCTAGCCGCCGGTATGGACGGCCACCGGCGGTTGGCGCGCAGTGATGTCAAACAGCGTGTACGCCAGGGTCAAATGCTTCACATCCTTGGGCATGTCGCGGTCGACGATAAAACGCACCGGCATTTCAATCCGCTGACCGGGCTGCAGCACTTGCTGGGTGAAGCAAAAGCACTCGGTCTTGTGGAAGTACATCGCCGCTTCGGCCGGGGAAATGCTCGGCACTGCCTGGGCTTTCATGACCTTGTCGGTGGGGTTGTAGGCGACGAAGAGCATCTCGGTGACCGCGCCGGGGTTGACCACCACTTCGTCAGCCTTGGAATGAAACTCCCAGACCATGTCGATGGCATTGGTCGACAGAAACTGCACTCGCACCTGGCGCGTGGGGTCGACGATTTGCTCACCTTCGTACTGCCCGGCGGTCTTGCCGTTGATGCCGAACGCCTTGCACATCACGTCGTAGATCGGCACCAGGGCGAAGCCGAAGGCGAACATTGCCACCACCAGAATCAGCAGGCGGGTGACGAGGCGCTTGATGGGGATGGACTCAAGCATGGCGATCACCTGAACCGAACACGGTCAACGTGGGAACGGGCTTGCTCGCGAATGCGGCAGGCCAGGCCCCATTTGCGGCGACTGAAACACCGCTTTCGCGAGCAAGCCCGCTCCCACAGGGGATTTGTACCGGCATGGCGAACCGGGTATTCACTTGACCTCCGGCGGCGTGGTGAACGTGTGATACGGCGCGGGCGAGGGGATGCTCCATTCCAAACCTTCGGCACCATCCCACGGCTTGGCGGGCGCCGGCGGGCCGCCGCGGATGCACTTGATGACGATGAACAAGAAGAAGATCTGCGTGGCGCCAAACATGAATGCACCAATCGAGGAGACCATGTTGAAGTCGGCAAACTGCAGGTTGTAGTCCGGTACCCGGCGCGGCATGCCGGCCAGCCCCACGAAGTGCATCGGGAAGAACGCCATGTTCATGCCGATGAAGGACAGCCAGAAGTGCAGCTTGCCCAGGGTTTCGTCGTACATGTGCCCAGTCCATTTAGGCAGCCAGTAGTAGGCCGAAGCGAAGATGCCGAAGATCGCGCCAGGCACCAGTACGTAATGGAAATGCGCCACCACAAAGTAGGTGTCGTGGTACTGAAAGTCCGCTGGAGCAATCGCCAGCATCAGCCCCGAAAAGCCGCCAATGGTGAACAGGATCACGAAGGCCACGGCGAACAGCATCGGCGTCTCGAAGGTCAGCGAGCCTTGCCACATGGTGCTGACCCAGTTGAACACCTTCACGCCCGTCGGTACGGCGATCAGCAGCGTGGCGTACATGAAGAACAGCTCGCCCACCAGCGGGATGCCGACCACGAACATGTGGTGCGCCCACACAATGAACGACAGGAACGCGATGCTCGCCGTGGCGTAGACCATCGAGGTGTAGCCGAACAGCGGCTTGCGCGAGAAGGTCGGGATGATCGAGCTGACGGCGCCGAAGGCCGGCAGGATCATGATGTACACCTCGGGGTGGCCGAAGAACAGAACACGTGCTGGAACAGCACCGGGTCACCGCCACCGGCGGCGCTGAAGAAGCTGGTGCCGAAGTGGATGTCCATCAGCATCATGGTCACGCAGCCGGCCAGCACCGGCATCACCGCGATCAACAGGAACGCGGTGATCAACCAGGTCCACACGAACAGTGGCATTTTCATCAGGGTCATGCCCGGTGCGCGCAGGTTGAGAATGGTCGCAACCACGTTGATCGCGCCCATGATCGAGCTGATGCCCATCAGGTGGATGACAAAGATAAAGAACGTCACACTTTCGGGCGCGTAGGTGGTGGACAGCGGGGCGTAGAAGGTCCAGCCGAAATTCGGCCCGCCGCCGGGTGTGAACAACGTGGAAACCAGCAGCAGGAACGCCGCTGGCAGCAGCCAGAAACTGAAGTTGTTCATGCGCGGCAGGGCCATGTCCGGCGCGCCGATCATCAGCGGGATCATCCAGTTGGCCAGCCCGACAAAGGCCGGCATCACCGCGCCAAACACCATGATCAGGCCGTGCATGGTGGTCATCTGATTGAAGAACGCCGGTTGCACGATCTGCAGGCCGGGCTGGAACAGCTCGGCGCGGATCACCATGGCGAACGAGCCGCCAAGCAGGAACATGGTGAAGGCGAACCACAGGTACATCGTGCCGATGTCTTTGTGGTTGGTGGTCAGCACCCAGCGCATCAGGCCTTTGGCGGGGCCATGGGCATGGTCGGCGTGACCATGGTCATCGATCACAGTGCTCATGGCCGTTCTCCTGCAAAGGAATGGGCTGTGCGGTTCAGGGCATACGCAGTTGAGGCCGTCATTTGCTTTCCGCCTGTTTCAAAGCCAGCACGTCTTTGGGCGTGACCATGTCGCCTTTGTTGTTGCCCCAGGCGTTGCGTTCGTAGGTCACCACGGCGGCGATGTCCACTTCCGACAGCTGTTTGCCGAAGGCGGCCATGGCGGTGCCGGGCTTGCCGAAGTACACGCGGTGCAGGTGATCTTCCTTAGGCCCGGTGGCGATCGGCGAGCCTTTGAGCGCCGGGAACATCGGCGGCAGGCCTTGGCCCTCAGCCTGGTGACAGGCCACGCAGGTGGTGTGGTAGACCTTGTCGCCACGCGCCACCAGCTCCTCGAGCGTCCATTCTTTGGAGGTCAGCTCTTTAAGCTTGGCCGCTTCTGCCTTGCGCTCGCCGAGCCAAGTGTCGTAGTCGGCCTGGGATTTGACATCGACCACAATCGGCATGAAGCCGTGGTCCTTACCGCACAATTCAGCGCACTGGCCACGGTAGATGCCGGGCTTCTCGATGCGCGTCCAGGCCTCGTTGACGAAGCCGGGAATGGCGTCGCGCTTGACCGCAAAGGCCGGCACCCACCACGAATGGATCACGTCGGCGGCAGTCACCAGAAAGCGCACTTTGGCGCCCACCGGCAGCACCAAAGGCTGATCGACTTCGAGCAGATAGTGCTCGCCCTTGGTGGCCTGGTTATGGATTTGCTCGGCGGGCGTGGCCAGGTTGCTGAAGAATTCCACGTCCTGGCCCAGGTATTTGTAATGCCACTTCCACTGGTAACCGGTGACCTGGATATCGATATCCGACTCGGTGCTGTCGTAGATGTTGATCAGGGTCTTGGTCGCCGGAATGGCCATCGCTACCAGGATCAGCAGGGGCACCACGGTCCAGAGGATTTCCACGGTCGTGCTCTCATGAAATTTGGCAGCCACCTGGCCCGTGGACCGGCGGTGCAGGATCATCGACCAGAACATCGCGCCAAACACGACAATGCCGATCACCACACAAATCCAGAAGATGGTCATGTGCAGGTCAAACACGGCGTGACTGACTTCAGTAGCCCCTGGCGCCATATTCGTTGTCCAGGCGGCGTGCGCCTGGCCGAATACCGACCACAACAGTAGGCCCATCCAAACGTG
>Ga0153931_100072_pt1 | contig 46362 bp, 28 predicted proteins | sample TSNJ015MetaG_FD_104730 | JGI IMG/M metagenome (GOLD analysis project Ga0153931, IMG submission 104730) | Attine ant fungus gardens microbial communities from New Jersey, USA - TSNJ015 MetaG | ecosystem: Host-associated > Fungi > Mycelium > Unclassified | place: USA: New Jersey, Wharton State... | reverse complement strand
TCGGCACCTTGGCGTTTGGCGCCTTGATGGTCAGCTGGACGTCCATTCGGTCGGTGGCGTAGTCGACGACGGCCTCGTCGAGGAACGCTTCGCTGAACGAGTCGATGTAAGCGGTGAAGCTTTTCAGCCCCAGCGCGGTATCTTCAGGTTTTTCTTCGCCCGGCTTGCAGTAGGCAATGCAGGTTTCGGCGTACTGGGTGCCAGGCTGGGTGATGAAGACGCGGATGCCGATGCCCGGGGTGTTCTGCTTGGAGAGCAGATCGGCCAGGTAATCGTGGGCGGCGTCGGTAATGGTAATAGCGGTCATGGAAACTCCTCGCAGGCTTGGGCGCAGTTTACGCCAATCATCGCGCGGCACAAAGTCCTAGTATTTTTGTCGGGAAAGCTCGGTAGCCGATTGACCAACAGGTTCGCGATCAATCCGCGCTTTAAGCCACTGATAGCTGCGTTTTTCCACCCATTCGTAACTCAGCCACGAGCCCACACCGATAGCCAGAGCACAGATAACGAACATCAGATACGGGTTGATCCCGTAGCGCCGCGCAATAAAACCACCCGCCGACAGCACCAGTACGTGCATCAGGTACACCGAATAGGAACAGTCACCGAGCCATTTCATCACCCGGCTGCGCTCGACGTAGCGTTCCAGTGCGATACAGGACATCACCAGCACCGCGCTCGGCACGCCCCAGTTCAACAGCCTTGGCGCTGGCGCCAGGTGATAGATCGCCATCATCGCAGCACCAATCGCCACCAGCGGCAGCCACAGCCCCGCGCCGATCCAGCCCCGGCGATACAGCACGCCAATGCCGATCCCCAGCAAAAACTCGTAAACGATGTCCGAACGGTAGAACTCATTGACCCAGCCGAACGCCTGGCACGCCGAAAACAGCAACGCGGCGACCACCAGCAAGCGCAGCTGCCAGCGGAACACCAGCGCGCATGCAAACAACACATAAAAGAACATTTCGTAGTTGAGCGTCCAGCCGACATTCAGCGTCGGATAAATCCCGTAGCCGCCGGGGTTTTGCGCAGGGATGAATAACAACGACGCGAGGAAATGCGCCCAATCCACTGTCTGATCCGGCAACATCGGCCGGGCGAACACCACCAGCAACGCCATCAGCAGCGTGTACAGCCAATACGCCGGGACAATGCGAAACAGCCGATAGAGCAGAAACCGCGCCGGGGGCAACGCTTTGCTTTCGGTAGACAGGAAGATCACCAGCCCGCTGATGACGAAGAAGATATCGACGCCGACTGCGCCTTTGTCGATGAAGAACTGCCCGACCGGGCCGCGCGCCTTGAAATCGAAGAAAATCTGCATGAAGTGGTGGCAGACCACGGTCCACGCGGCAAGCGCCCGCAGGGCCTGCACTGAAATCAACATGATCGGCTCCTGTCCACAACTCTCAAAACCACCGCCGATCCCTTGTAGGAGTGAGCCTGCTCGCGATGACGGCATGTCAGGCGACAACCATTCTGAATGGACTGACGCCATCGCGAGCAGGCTCACTCCTACAGAGAATGTGCGGTGTTGCTAAGAGTTGGGACAGCAGGCCAGCCCCAAACGATCAAAGATTCTCGTAGCGGTTCATGTCCAGCACGCCCTCTTCCACTGGATCGGTTTCGTGGAGGTATTGGCTCAGGTCGTGGAAATAGAACCAGAACTGCGGATGACTGCGACGAATCCCCCAGCGTTCGACGATTTTCTCGAAGCGCTCGGCATCCTTGGCGGTTTCCATGGCATCGACAAACTCCGGTACTTGCTCGGCCGGAATGTTGAAGATGAAGTTCGGATAGCTGCTGAGCACGCCCGGATAGAGGGTCAAGGTGTCCAGCCCCGGTTGATAGCGCAGCGATTCCCCCAGCAGGAACGCCACGTTACTGTGCGCGCGATTGCGCAGCAGGCTGTACATCTCGCGTTTCCCGCTGCGGGTTTCGATGCGCAGCATGGTCGCTTCCGGCAACTGGTCGATGACCTTCAAACCGGCGGCCGGACGTGACGTCAGGCGACTCAGCGCCTGCTCGGCATTTTGCAGGGCCGGGTCGATATTCGGCCGCGAGCAGTAGGCGCCGTCACAGCGGTTGATCGGATCGGGCCGCGCATTCAGATCGCCGTAACGCGCCAGCAACTGCATGGCGAAGTCGTATTTCGGGTCCTTCGGATCGAGTTTCAGCGCGGTCGGCTTGTCGTCATCGATGGCTTCGTAGTCGAGCCACATCTTGAACTGGCCGCTGCTCTGATACCAATCGTCGAGGTAGTCCTCGCGGGAATCGGCCGGCATCAGGCGCAGGAAGTTCTGTTCGGCGCCGTTGCGGATCAGGTCGAAATACAGGCGGGTCTGCGCCTGATGGGAAACGTTGCCGAACACATCGAAGTTGACCGCCAACTGGTAATAGGTGCGCTCCAGCAGCGGATAGTCGAACAGCCACATCGTCTGTGGCACTTCGCCGATCAGGCCTTTGGTCACCGAGGCGCTGTCGAAGTGACGGAAAATGCTCAGCAGCGCGTTGTCGTTGCCGGCCCACAGCGTCGACCAGCTCGGCGCCGGTAAATCGGCGTAGCTGTCGCGACGCAGCGCTTCGTACTTGTTTCGTTTGTCGCGGTAGTTGTGCCACAGACTCAGGACGCTGCCGACGTCATCGTTCTGACCTGGCATCGCCAGCAGCGGCGTGGCCTGGCCGCGATAGACCGGGTCGGTGATGTACAGGTCGTGCTCCGGCGCCTGGAACAGCGCCCAGAAGTTGTCGCGGATCACGTCCGTCGCAATCTGCCCACGGCACACCGGCCCACGAATGAAGGTGCGTACGAAGTATTCGGCGTTATCGAGCATGAACTGATAGCGCGCCTGCGCCGGAATCGCCTCAAAGGTGGCAAACGGGTTGGCCCGACTCTGCGGGCCGTAACCCGGCAACGCAGTGACCTGCCAGTTGCCGCTGTAGAACAGGCTCTTGACCCGCGCCATCTTCGCCGCGCTCAGCGGATAGGTGATGTGGGTCTTGTGCACGATCACCCCTTGCACCGGCCACAAACGGTAGTAAACCTGAGTGCCCGGGTCGTCATTCGGGCGACGGGTGGCGATCAGATCGATCGGCTGGCCGCTCGGCGTGCGCGAACGCACCCACTGGAAGTAATGCCCAGGCTCACCGTCCTTGAAATAGAGGTGCGCGAGGAACCAGTGTTCGAACAACCAACGCCCAACCAGGCTTTCCCGCGCCCCCGGCTGGTTGAGCAGGTTTTCCCACTGGACGATTTGCAGCGCTTCTTTGGCGCTCGGCACCAGACCTTGCTCGTCGATCGGCGCACCGGATGCCAGCCAGCGTTGCAGGGTCTGGTATTGCTGATCGGTCAGGCCGGTCACCGCCAGCGGCATGCCTTCTTTCGGATGGGCGCCGGCATAGCCTGCAAACTCGGCGGGCATCGCACACATGTTTTCCCGTTGCAGGCCGAGGACGATGTCTTCCGGCAGTTTGGCGTTGGGCGTCAGCGGGGTTTTGTGACCCAGTTCCAGCATCCGCGCCATCAATGCGGCCTGACTGCCTTGGGCATCAAGTACCGAATAGAAGCCTTTCTGCTGCCAGGCACGTTTGCCGAAGGCGTCGTAGAACAATCGAGTGGTCGGCGCGGCTTGAGTACGCTCGCCATCGTAGACCGGCATCTTGCTCGCGCCCCGCCCTGCACCTTCGCCGCTGCCCAGATTGAGCTGGCAGGCAGAGTCGTAGCAGGCATGGCAAGCCACACACTTCTCGGTGAAGATTGGCTGAATATCTCGGGTATAAGAGATCGCGGGCTCTTGCGCAACGGCGCCCCAGCTTAAAAACAGCATGAAAATGCTGATGACGCGGTACGACATGCCCATGATCCCGATCGTGAAAAAAACGCCGCGATTCTACAGTATGACGCCCGTACCAACATGAGCGATATTCATGCAAAACCACCACACGCTCCAAAACCACACAGGTTTGTTATGATCCCGGCCCTTCGTCATGGTCTTTTCGAGTAGTCCCAATGTCCGATCGCAGCGTCCGCCTTCAAGCTCTCAAGCAAGCCCTCAAAGAGCGCATCCTGATTCTCGACGGCGGCATGGGCACGATGATCCAGAGCTACAAGCTCGAAGAACAGGATTATCGCGGCAAACGCTTCGCTGACTGGCCGAGTGACGTCAAGGGCAACAACGACCTGTTGGTGATCACCCGTCCGGACGTGATCGGCGGCATCGAAAAGGCTTATCTGGATGCCGGCGCCGACATTCTGGAAACCAACACCTTCAACGCCACGCGCATTTCCATGGCCGACTACGGCATGGAAGAGCTGGCGTACGAATTAAACGTAGAAGGCGCACGACTGGCGCGCAAGGTGGCCGACGCCAAGACCGCCGAGAACCCGGACAAGCCGCGCTTCGTCGCCGGCGTGCTCGGCCCTACCAGCCGCACCTGCTCGCTGTCGCCTGACGTAAACAACCCCGGCTACCGCAACGTCACCTTCGATGAACTGGTGGAGAACTACACCGAGGCCACCAAGGGCCTGATCGAGGGCGGCGTCGACCTGATCCTGATCGAAACCATCTTCGACACGCTCAACGCCAAAGCCGCGATCTTCGCTGTGCAAGGGGTGTTCGAAGAGCTGCACATGGAACTGCCGATCATGATTTCCGGGACCATCACCGATGCGTCCGGTCGCACCCTCTCGGGCCAGACCACCGAAGCGTTCTGGAACTCCGTGGCCCACGCCAAGCCAATTTCGGTCGGCCTCAACTGCGCCCTCGGCGCCAGTGAACTGCGTCCGTACCTGGAAGAGCTGTCGAACAAGGCCAGCACCCACGTTTCGGCGCACCCGAACGCCGGTCTGCCGAACGAATTCGGCGAGTACGACGAGTTGCCGGTGGACACCGCCAAGGTCATCGAAGAATTCGCCCAGAGCGGTTTCCTCAACATCGTCGGCGGTTGCTGCGGCACCACGCCGGGCCACATCGAAGCCATCGCCAAGGCCGTGGCCGGTTACGCACCGCGGCAGATTCCGGACATCCCCAAGGCCTGCCGCCTGTCGGGCCTGGAGCCGTTCACCATCGATCGCAGCTCGCTGTTCGTCAACGTCGGCGAGCGCACCAATATCACTGGTTCCGCCAAATTCGCCCGTCTGATCCGTGAAGACAACTACACCGAAGCCCTGGAAGTCGCCCTGCAGCAGGTCGAAGCCGGCGCGCAGGTGATCGACATCAACATGGACGAAGGCATGCTCGATTCGAAGAAGGCCATGGTGACCTTCCTCAATCTGATCGCCGGTGAACCGGACATCTCGCGCGTCCCGATCATGATCGACTCCTCGAAGTGGGAAGTGATCGAAGCCGGCCTCAAGTGCATTCAGGGCAAGGGCATCGTCAACTCGATCAGCATGAAAGAAGGCGTCGAGCAGTTCATCCATCACGCCAAACTGTGCAAACGCTACGGCGCGGCGGTGGTGGTGATGGCGTTCGACGAGGCCGGCCAGGCCGACACCGAAGCGCGCAAGAAAGAAATCTGCAAACGTTCCTACGACATTCTGGTCAACGAAGTCGGCTTCCCGCCGGAAGACATCATCTTCGACCCGAACATCTTCGCCGTGGCCACCGGCATCGAAGAACACAACAACTACGCTGTGGACTTCATCAACGCCTGTGCCTACATCCGCGACGAACTGCCATATGCGCTGAGTTCCGGCGGTGTGTCCAACGTGTCATTCTCGTTCCGTGGCAACAACCCGGTGCGTGAAGCGATTCACTCGGTGTTCCTGCTGTACGCGATCCGCGCCGGCCTGACCATGGGTATCGTCAACGCCGGTCAGCTGGAGATCTACGACCAGATCCCGCAGGAGCTGCGTGACGCTGTCGAAGACGTGATCCTCAACCGCACGCCGGAAGGCACCGACGCCCTCCTCGCCATCGCCGACAAGTACAAGGGCGACGGCAGCGTCAAGGAAGCCGAGACCGAAGAGTGGCGCAGCTGGGACGTCAACAAGCGTCTGGAGCACGCGCTGGTCAAGGGCATCACCACCCATATCGTCGAAGACACCGAAGAGTCGCGCCAGTCGTTCGCCCGCCCGATCGAAGTGATCGAAGGCCCGCTGATGTCCGGCATGAACATCGTCGGCGACCTGTTCGGCGCCGGCAAAATGTTCCTGCCGCAGGTGGTGAAATCCGCACGCGTGATGAAACAGGCCGTAGCGCATCTGATCCCGTTCATCGAACTGGAAAAAGGCGACAAGCCGGAAGCCAAGGGCAAGATCCTGATGGCCACGGTCAAAGGCGACGTGCACGACATCGGCAAGAACATCGTCGGCGTGGTACTGGGCTGTAACGGCTATGACATCGTCGACCTCGGCGTGATGGTCCCGGCGGAGAAAATCCTCCAGGTCGCCAAGGAAGAAAAGTGCGACATCATCGGCCTGTCCGGGCTGATCACCCCGTCGCTGGACGAGATGGTCCACGTGGCCCGCGAGATGCAGCGTCAGGATTTCCATCTGCCGCTGATGATCGGTGGCGCGACCACCTCCAAGGCGCACACCGCGGTGAAGATCGAGCCGAAGTACAGCAACGACGCGGTGGTCTACGTCACCGACGCCTCGCGTGCGGTCGGCGTGGCGACACAGTTGCTGTCCAAGGAACTCAAGGCTGGTTTCGTCGAGAAGACCCGTCTGGAATACGTCGATGTGCGTGAGCGCACCGCCAACCGCAGCGCCCGTACCGAGCGCCTGAGCTACGCGGCGGCGATTGCCAAGAAGCCGCAGTTCGACTGGGCCAACTACTCGCCGGTCAAACCGACTTTCACCGGCACCCGGGTGCTGGACAACATCGACCTCAATGTTCTGGCCGAGTACATCGACTGGACGCCGTTCTTCATCTCCTGGGACCTCGCTGGCAAATTCCCGCGCATTCTCGAAGACGAAGTGGTCGGTGAAGCGGCCACCGCGCTGTACAAGGATGCGCGGGAAATGCTCACCAAGCTGATCGACGAGAAGCTGATCAGTGCCCGTGCGGTGTTCGGTTTCTGGCCGGCCAACCAGGTGCATGACGACGACATCGAACTGTACGGCGATGACGGCAAGCCATTGGCACGCCTGCATCACCTGCGTCAGCAGATCATCAAGACCGACGGCAAACCGAACTTCTCGCTGGCCGACTTCGTCGCCCCGAAAGACAGCGAAGTGACCGACTACGTCGGTGGTTTCATCACCACCGCCGGCATCGGCGCCGAAGAAGTCGCCAAGGCCTATCAGGACGCTGGCGACGACTACAACTCGATCATGGTCAAGGCACTGGCCGACCGCCTCGCCGAAGCCTGCGCCGAGTGGCTGCACCAGCAAGTGCGCAAAGAGCACTGGGGTTATGCCAAGGACGAAGTGCTGGACAACGACGCGCTGATCAAAGAGCAGTACTCCGGTATCCGTCCGGCACCGGGTTATCCGGCCTGCCCGGATCACACCGAGAAGGCCACGCTGTTCACCCTGCTCGACCCCGAGGCCAGCGAAATGCGTGCCGGGCGCAGCGGCGTGTTCCTCACCGAACACTACGCGATGTTCCCGGCAGCCGCGGTCAGCGGCTGGTACTTCGCCCATCCGCAAGCGCAATATTTCGCCGTGGGCAAGGTCGACAAGGACCAGGTGCAGAGCTACACCTCGCGCAAAGGTCAGGAACTGAGCGTGACCGAGCGCTGGCTGGCGCCCAACCTCGGTTACGACGAGTGATCGGCCGGTCAATCCCCGGGGGTGCCGGGGATTGACCGTCACCACGCTTTACGCGCCTGACAACGACCTGGACGAGCCGGGCCTCGGTGCGGAGGCAGACGATTCGATCTGTTCGATCTCCTGTCGCGATAACTCGATGAGCCGGGCATTGCGCTCGGCCGCCTGGTCGAACAGCCTGTTCAGATACAGTGGATCGTCGACACTTAGCCCTTCATCTTCGCCCTCCTCCTGCCATTGCGCTTCATCGAGCTTGCTGAATGCTTCAGGCTGCTGCTCGCGCAGGTAGTCGAGCCAGTAGTCGCGCTGAATCAGGTCCTCCAGAAACCGCTCGGAGCGTTCCGCGTTGAGTATCTCGGCCCGGGCGTTGACCAGTTGCTGCGGGGTAACACCGGACGCGAACGTCATGTTTTTCGGTTGTCCCGGCAATTCCAGCCCGTCGTCCCAGCCCCCGGTCAGCCCGATGCGATAGCCCAGGCGCACCTCCGCTTCGTCAAAACCGCTGCTCGCCGCCGCGCTGCGCGCCAGCTCATCGACTTTGTCCAGGCGGAACAGCTGGCGTGACAACGCCAACAAGGCCTGCCCCCTGATACCCGGACGACCGGCCGGCAAATCGAGCAAGGCGTTATAGGTGAACACTTTGCTCTCCAGGCCGCTGAAGGTGAGGATCCGTCCGTCAACGCAGGTGCCATGGGTGGTGGAGCCGGCGAAGATGACCTCGCGCAGTTGCGTATTGCCCGCGGCGGCCTCCATGACCGTCCACATCCGCCGGGTCAGATCGGCATTGGCGATCCTGAATTCGCGGGTGTCCTGCAGACGTTCGAGCAAATGAAAGAACGCCGCGCTGTCCGGCTCGGCCGCCAACTGGTCCCACAACTGGCCGCGAGTGACCATCTGTTCGGGTGCCAGGTTGGCCAGCCACGGGGCCCTCTGCTGGACATCCGCCGGTTCCGGCGGCAGGGTCTCGTCGGACTCGAAACTGTCGGTGGTTTCGCTCAGCCCGCCGGTGGCATCATCGACCATTTCCTCCAGCTCCGTAACCGAAAAACCCAGAACCTGCTGGTAGCCGGTGCGCGTCTGATACGCCCGGATCTGCTCCAGCGTCTGTGGCGAGAGGTTGTAGTTGTCGGTCAGGTCGGTGCCGCCGATCAGGTCATCATGATCACCATCGAGCGCTGACTCAGGAATCGTGGTGATGTCGTTACGACTCAGTACCAGCCTTCGCAGGTATTGCGCGTCGAGCGTACCGGCCGGCCATTCGGTGAGGTTGTTGCTGGCAAGATCAAGGCTCTCCAGGCGAGGCAGGAAACTGACGTCAAACGCCTCGAAATTGTTGTAGCTCACATCCAGCCAGCGCAGATGTTCAAGACCGGACAACGCCTCGTACAGCGGCCCCGCGTCGTCGAACCCATTGCTGGAAAGCTCCAGCCATTCCAGCGCACTCATGTGCCGGACCGCTTCCGGCAACGTTGTCAGCTCATTGCCATTGAGCACCAGATTGCGTACTTGGTTAAACGCCGCAAGAAAATCGTTGGAACCCTCGGCCGTGAGCATCACACCTGTCAGGTTCAGGCGCTCGACGTGGGCAAAGTCCTGCGGGAGCCGGGGCAGATCACCCAGTTGCAGCCCGTTGAGATGCAGCACAACCTCCGCCTGAGCCTGCGCGCCGGGCAATCGTGCCCGCCAGCAGGTGAGGATGCGCCAGGCCGCCAGGTTGCGGGTCTGCGACGAGATGGACCAGTCGGTTCCGCGGAAATTCCGGGTGTAGAGCCAGCCATTGAGGGTGCGCACCAGGGTATCGTAAGTCTCGCTCCACCCGGCGATGCGTGCGCTGATCTGCGTATCCGCAAGCCCGCTGCCGCGCAACTCTTCGATGGCCTGCAAGGCCTGCTCATCGGTCAAGGCCGGTTGTATCCGTTGCAGGCTTTCGATCATCCAGGCCTGCCCTTCACTGACAGACGCCTGAGCCAGCGGCAGCAGATGGCGGCTGATCGACAAACCATCCTCGGCCGGGGGAAAGACGTCAGGCACCGGCTCGTTGGCAAACGCCGCCAATGCGCCCTCCGGCAAACCGACTTCCAGTTCGATGCGGTGCTGCGCTGCTCGCAGCGCCTCGGACGCTTGCGCTGTCAACGGTGCACCGGTCAGATTGGTATGGATCAACGCATGGCTTTCGAGCAGGGCCGGCGGCAGCGCGGTGATCTGACTGTTGCGCAGATCTACCCAGGATAACTGCGGCAAATCCTCGGCGCCCGTCGGCCAGTTTTGTATCCGCGTGTCGCGCAGACTCAGGGCCTTCAGGCGCCCCAGCCGGCCGATGTTCAGGTCGGTCAGTGGGTTGTCGTGCAGGTCCAGGTATTCGAGGGCGGGCAAGGCCTCCAGTGTTTGTTGCACCTGCAAGGTGTCGCTCAACCGGTTTACGGAGAAATCCAGCCGCGACAGCCTGGCCAGCCGCTCTGGCTGCAATGGCAACGCCTCCAGCGAGTTGTCACTCAGGTCGAGAGTCTTGAGCTCGTCGAACGCGCTGACGAAGCTGCGCATCTGCGCCGCGCCCACACGCTGGCCCTGCAACAGCAAGCTGCGCACATGGCTGAATGCCTCGGCAGGCAACGGCGGTAGATCGCTGAGCATCAGCCCCGACAAATCCAGGGTCGAGGCGGAAACCGTCGAGCCATAGCGTTTGAACAGGCCTTTGCGCCAACTGGTCCGGATGACATGGGCCGCATTGGAACGGCCGATGATTTCCTTGAGTGATTCCTGCGATACCAACACTTGCTGTTGCCAGTCATTGAGGCCGCGATCCAGCGTTGCGTATTGCTCGCTCAAGGCGTCGATGGCGCTGACACGCTGCGGTTCGTCCGGCCAGCGTTCAAAGAAACGGTTGAACACCTGCTCCGGCGACGTGCTCGTACCCTCGCCCAAACGACGCAGTTCACCTTTGCAGTAATCCCTGACCATCGCCTCTCGATCAATGAGGTGTTCGGGATGGCTTCTCACGTATTCGTACGCAACCTTGAAGTTTTCCCGGGAAAACCTCGACCAGTCGAGGGACAGTCCCGACCAGAGTTTCTCGTGCCCTTCAAGCAACTCCGCTGGCAACGTGCTGATGCCCGTGTCGCTGAGATTCAGGCGCTCCAGATTGGGCAACTGCAGGGTGCCGGCGGGCCACTCGAGCAAGCCGTGTGTATTGATTTCCAATCGGCGCAAATTACGCAGCGCGCTGAAGTCAAAAGCAATCGCCTGATAGCTGGACGCACACACCGTCAGTGCCTGCAACTGGGTCAGTTGGCTCAACCGCACCGGCATGTCGGCGGCGAACGGCATCGCGCTGTAGAGGGTCAATTCTTGCAGTTCAGGCATTGCGCTCAAGGCGGCCGGTACGTTGCTGAACGTTTCGCTGGTGGCATTGATACGCAGACTTCTGACCTGCGTGAAGGTGGCGAGCAGCGCATCGGCATTGCCATCGGTGATGCACCGCCCGCGAATACTCAAGTCACGGACGTGGGAGAAGTCTGCGGTTAATGCGGGCAAGTGCTCGTCGCAGGCGAGGTCGAGTCGCCCGGCCCCCGACTGGATGTCCGCCAGGGGGGCGTTGCGCCAGCTCTGCTTGAGATTGCGCACGACACTGGACTTTCCGCCCATGATTGCCGGCGCATCCATCAGCGCTTCCGTGCCCTCCCATTGGTCAAGCGTTGATTCAAGCTCAGTCCATTCACGCGTGCGCCGTTGCAACAGCTCATAAATCTGCGCATCGCTCTTGCCCAGCGAAAGTTGTTTGAGGATAAATGCGCCGGCCTGTTGATCGGTCAGCGCCGGATAGAGGTCCTGCACCCGGCTCACCAGCAACGGATTGACGCCCAGTCCGCGACCGCTGGCGTAATAGCCCGGCCCATGCCGAGGCACGCGCACCGGCGCTTTGAACACTTTGCTGGCGCCTTGGCGTTTGGCCGCCAACCGTACCAGTTCGCTGCGGTGCTGCATGACATGCTCGATCACCGCCCGACGCAGGTCGAGGCTGGCGGAGACATCGGCAAACCCCAGTGACTGGCGGGATTGATCAGGCAATGCATGCATGATCGAAGCGAAGAAATTGTCGCCGTGACGCGGCATGCTGTTGAGGGGTTCGCCGCGCTCGTCGAACGCCTGATAGACCGACCCGCGCTTGACCAGGTATTTGGTCTGCCCGGCGCTTTCGCTGCCAATGCTGTCGAACAACGGCCCCTGGAAACTGCCCTCGCGCACCTCCAGCCGCACATCATCGCGCCAGCCGCGCAGCCTTTGCAGCGCGCGCAGGGCCAGCCACTGGCGTTCGCCGGTGGCCATGTTTTCCATGTGCAAACCCGCCACCGCGTGATCGAAGCGGCGCTGGCGCGCGTACTCGCGTGATTCCTCCAGCAGCCGCAACGGCACGCGTTTGCCGGTTTGCAGGCGGCCCAGTTCTTCGGCGTTGGCGTTGAGCAACACCCGAGCCGCGACAGAGCTGCCCAGGCCGGTGGTCGCGGTCTGCAGTCTGGCGATGCGCGGATCCTGCAGTTGCGGCTCGGTATACAGCTGTTCGAACATCGCCGGCTGGCGGCTTTTCATGTGCTCGGCCAACTGTTTTCGCAACTCGGCCGGGCGCGATTCGATGACGCGGGCGGGCTCCCTTCCGAGCATCCACTGGATCTCCGGCTCGTCCAGCGCCGCCAGGATCCGCGCGGGTAACTGCCCTTCAAGCACATCGGCGCGCGACACGCGGATCGGTGCCTTGAGACGTTCACCCGGCAACAGCGACGCGCCATATCGCACATGTGCCCCGCTCAGCCCGGATCCGTCGAAAACCTCGAGCACCCGTCCGCTCGGCCAGCGCGGCATCTCGCCCAGCAATGGCAGCGTCAGCAGATACTGTTCGTCGAGTGGCAAGCCTTGCTCAACCTGATCGATGATCCGCCCCGTGGCCTGATCGGCTGCGTACAGGCGCAACGTGTCGGCCAGTGCCAGCGGCGCAGGCTGGTGTTCCAGGTGCGTTTGGCGCAGCGCGTCGTCGCTGACGCCGCTGACATCGGCAATCTCCAGCAACTGCTGGTCGGAAAAGGCCTCGGTCGAGTGTCCGAGACGCCTGAGCATCGTCAGTCGATCCCAGGTCAGCGGGCGCTCCAGCGTATGTCGCCACGCGCCGAGGCGGTTGTGCTGCAGGATCGGTTGATAAGCGGTGGGATCGCTCGGGTGCAGAATGCGCCACTTCTGCAGGCTTTCGTCGTACTGCGTGCGGTACACCTTGCCCTCCCGGCGAATCCAGGTTTCGCCGTTCAGGCGATACAGGCCCTGCGTATCGGGGCCGGTTGCCGCGTCCAGACTGACCGGGCTCTCATAGGGCGTCAGGTCGGGCTGCCACAGACGGGTCTTGCCGTCGGGACATTCGACCGGTTCCAGCGCCTCGATCAGCGGCTCGGGCTTGACTGCATTCAATTTGCCGAAGGCTTTGCCCACGCCGCCCATGACCCCGATCAGCGCGAGGTTCTGCGCCACATCGACCAGGTGCGCCTTGGCGGCCTGACGGTCACCTTCGGACCACTCGACCACGCCTTCAAGCGATTCGTAGAGCAGTTGCCCGGCCATCACCGTCATCATCACCTCGCCCAGCACCGGCACGAACATCGACACCATGTTCAGGGCGAACATGCCCAGCTCCAGCAGATGGTTGAGCTTTCGCGCACGGGCCTTGGCATCCGCATCGGCGGTCGGCACCGCATGCGCCCGAGCATCGGCGATGAATCGGGCGCGATGCTGTTCGTACAGGTAAGCCCACAGATCGCTGTTTTCCGCCCAGAGCCCGGCCGAGCCCTGGTGCGTGACATCCACCGGATTGAGGTAAGGATCCTCCTGCGGCTCGCGTTGGCCCTGACGCTCGGGCGGCAGTTCCTTGATCCGCGCGATAACAGAAAACGGCGGGATCAACTGCGCGACTTTCACCCACACCGAATGCAGCGGATCCACGGGTGTGGTCGCGGCCGGGCGGGTGAACTGACTGAAATAGTACGGGCGATCGGCATACGCCACGAACTGGCTGAAAAACCGCTGGTAGGCGGTTGCATCGCCTGGCGCCGCCGCCGGATCCCGCGCCGTGAAGCGGCGCTTGAGCATTGCGTTCAACTGCGTGAAGTTGCAGCGTTTGAGCGGCTGCTCCGGATCGTGGGGGATGTAGACAATGAAATCATCGGTGTAGCGATAGCGCTCACAGATGCTGAACACCACGCAGCCGGTCATCCGCCGTTTCATCAGGCCCAGATCGCGGAACCACACCGGTTTGTTGCGCAATTGCGGACGCATTTCGCCGGCGACCACCGACAGGAGCATGCGATAGTCGTCGGCTTCGATGTCCTTTTTCAGCAGGGCCAGTTCGGCTGCGGCGCGCAAGGCACCTTTCTGGCTGTCGATGAACTGTTCGCGCAGTGCCTGCGTATCGTTGAAAAAGCTGTTCACCCGGGTCTGGTACAGCGCTCCGATGTCCAGCGAGCGGCACAGCGCCAGAAACTCACGCACCGTGATGCCGGGAGTGACCACCTGGAACGTGCCGGCAGTCGCGGTCTCGACGACGAACCCCGAGGCGCGATGATAGGCCCCCTCCTCGCACTCCCAGGCCTCGAAGTTGTGCAACGCTGCCTGCAGCAGCGACAGTTTGAGAACCTCGAAAGTGGAGACTTCCACTTCGAGCACGCCGAGTTCCAGCGGACGCCGCAGGCACAGCAATGTCTTGTTGACGTCGACCTCGACGTTGAATTGCGCCTTGAGCGCCTTGACCAGCAGCGCCTGGGCAAAAGCCTCGATGCCCTCCAGGCCCGCCATGGTCTGGTCCAGTCGGGTCTGGGCGCGAAACCCGGCCGTGACCTGCTCGGTCAAGCCCTGCTGCTGTGCAGCGGACAACGCCTGATGCCAGGCCGGCATCCGCGTGGGGGCTTGTTTCAAGGCCGCACGCCGGGCCGGTGTGGCGTCGACCAGCCAATCGGGAATCGTCTGTTCCAGCAACGGACCATGCAGGCCTGGGCCGGTTCGAGTCGGCGCACTTGCACCGGGCAGATTGCGCGAGGCGCGTGTTTCGACGGGCAACGTCGGGGGTTGAGTGGACATCCTGTCTCTCCTGAAAAGTGAGACGTCAGGACACCATTTCCCCGTGGTCGGTGTGCGGTACATAGTTATCGCATTGACACCCGTTTGTTACCGGACACTTCGCCGGCGCAGCACAAACCGGCGCATTGACTATGCTGTCGGAACAGCCTTTGAGACGGGGGATTTATGGACGATCCAGTCGACAACAAGCCACCGAGCTTCTGGCAGATGCTGCACAGCGTCATGGCCGCGGCGTTCGGCGTGCAGAGCGGGAAAAACCGGGCACGTGACTTCACTCATGGCAAACCCAGCCATTTCGTGCTGCTGGGTATCCTGTTTACCGCGATGTTTGCCTTGACGCTGTTTGCCATCGTCAAGCTGGTGCTGCACTTTGCCGGGGTGTGACAGGGTTCAGTGCATCAGGGTCTGCAGGTTGAACGGGTAGCGATAGGACGCAGGGCGACCCTTGGCTGACAGTTTGCGAAAACTCACACCGTAATCCGGCGAAGCGCCCATGGCCAGTATTTGCCGAGCCTGACGCTTGTCGATCAGTTGCAGCAGCGGCAATTGACGGTCACGCCCGCCATGAAGATCCAGATCGACGCCCTGCTCATAGTCGTGCAACTCCACCAGCGCCCAGCCACCGAGGGTGAAGTGTCCGCCCACCAGCGCGCTCAAGCGTCCATCGACCACTGCGCGCAACGCCTCGGACGAGGTATTGACCGCACTGAACAGCACATCCTTGCCCGCCACCTTGCCCACTTCGGCGAACGCGCGCATTGCGCCGAACGCCATTTCGTCATTGGCCGACCACACCAGCGATACGTTCGGATAACGGCCGACCAGTTGCCGTGCCTGTTCGTAGGCGCGCTGCTGTGTCCACTCGCCGTAGACCAGTTGCCGCAGCCGCACCTGGGGATGTTCGGCAAGGGCGCGCTGCATGCCCCGTTCGCGCAATTGCGCCGACGGGGTGATCTTCAGGCCGGAGAATGCCAGCACCTCGATCGACTCACCCCGTGCCACGGGCGGATGCAGGCGAATCAGCTCCTTCATCATCAGGTAGCCGCCCTCCTCGTCATTGGGCACCAGGCTGCCGATGCGATCAGGCCGCTCCCCGACCAGCGCCTGCTGATCGGCGGTCAGCACCGCGTTGACCATGAACAGCTTGACCCCGCTGCCCTCCGCCATACGCAGGATCTGGGGCGCCACGTACTGCTCGTTGACGAACACCAGATAGTCGGGACGATTCGGTCCCTGCAGGGCAACTCTGGCCTGGGCCAAAGTGAATTCCGGCTGGCGCTGGGAATAGAGGATCTGCAAGTCGACGCCCAGGTCCCGGGCCGCCGCCTGCATGAATTGCGAATAGCTGACCCAGAACGCTTCCTGGGTGGTACCCGGATTGAGGAACAGCACCGACTCAGCCCGGGCCGCGGGTCCGAAAACCGCTCCGAGCAGCAGGAGACTGAGGTGGAAAAACTTCAACATGAATGATTCGGGCCCGGGGAAAAATGGCCGCGCATTATAGCCCCCGAATCAGCGGCTACTGACGCCTGATCCCGTTTTTTGTCCGACAATCGTCGGAAGCAGGCCCGAATCGGTCGTTTACTGATGACTGACCCAGAATACCGCCGTCCCTACTACGAGAATGATCAGGAACAGAATGGCCCACGCATCGACACTGCTATCGCTTTTTTTTGCCTTGGTCGGATTGCTCATTGCATCGCCTCTTGTCGGTTTTATCGGTGATTGCAGAAAGACTCGATCACAGTTAAGACGATGATTGTCCCCGCGACAAATGTGGGTTAATCAACAACCATTCTCGTTAGGCGATTTGGTTCTTTACATATACTCAAACATCACTTTTGCGCATAACTGCAAACGGGTATATTGCCCCGGCTCCGTTAGGGAGTGCGCGGCCGTGCGCGCGTAATTGCAGAGGCACCATCGGACTCCAGCAAGCGAAAACGCAGCGTTTTCCGAGTAGCCCAAAGCCTGAGAACAGGACTTATATGTACGTATACGACGAGTACGATCAGCGGATCATCGAGGACCGCGTCAAGCAGTTCCGTGATCAGACCCGACGCTATCTGGCAGGTGAGCTGAGCGAAGAAGAATTCCGCCCCCTGCGCCTGCAAAATGGCCTGTACATCCAGCGTTTCGCGCCGATGTTGCGCGTGGCAGTGCCTTACGGCCAACTGACCTCGCGTCAGGTGCGCATGATGGCCAAGATTGCCCGTGACTACGACAAGGGCTACGCCCACATCAGTACCCGGCAGAACGTGCAGTTCAACTGGCCGGCGGTGGAAGACATCCCGGACATCCTCGCCGAACTTGCCACCGTGCAGATGCACGCGATCCAGACCAGCGGCAACTGCCTGCGCAACGTCACCACCGACCAGTTCGCCGGTGTCGCTGCAGACGAACTGATCGACCCGCGTCCGTGGTGCGAGATCGTCCGTCAGTGGACCACGTTCCATCCGGAATTCGCCTACCTGCCGCGCAAATTCAAGATCGCCGTCAACGGCTCGACCGCTGACCGTGCGGCCATCGAAGTCCACGACATCGGCCTTGAGCCGGTTCACAACGCCGCCGGCGAGCTGGGCTTCCGCGTACTGGTCGGCGGTGGTCTGGGCCGTACCCCAGTGGTCGGCGCGTTCATCAACGAGTTCCTGCCGTGGCAGGACCTGTTGAGCTACCTCGACGCCATCCTGCGTGTGTACAACCGCTATGGCCGTCGCGACAACAAATACAAGGCGCGGATCAAGATCCTCGTCAAGGCGCTGACCCCTGAAGTGTTCGCGCAGAAAGTCGATGCCGAGATGGAACACCTGCGCGGTGGTCAGACCACGCTGACCGAAGCCGAACTGCATCGCGTTGCCAAGCACTTCATCGACCCGGACTACAAGGCTCTGGATAATCAGACTGCCCAACTGGCCGAACTCGACAAGGAACACCCGGGTTTCGCCCGCTGGCGCTCGCGCAACACCCTGGCGCACAAGAAGCCGGGTTATGTCGCGGTGACCCTGTCGCTGAAACCGACCGGCGTTGCCCCGGGCGACATCACCGACAAGCAGCTGGACGCCGTCGCCGATCTGGCCGAGCGCTACAGCTTCGGTCAACTGCGTACTTCCCACGAGCAGAACATCATTCTGGCCGACGTCGAGCAGAGCCAATTGTTCACCCTGTGGGGCGAGTTGCGTGAAGGCGGTTTCGCCACGCCGAACATCGGTCTGCTGACCGACATCATCTGCTGCCCGGGCGGCGATTTCTGCTCGCTGGCCAACGCCAAATCGATCCCGATCGCCGAATCGATCCAGCGCCGTTTCGACGACCTGGACTACCTGTTCGACATCGGTGAGCTGGACCTGAACATCTCCGGTTGCATGAACGCCTGTGGTCACCACCACGTCGGCCACATCGGCATCCTCGGGGTGGATAAGAAAGGTGAAGAGTTCTACCAGGTGTCCCTCGGCGGCAGCGCCAGCCGCGACGCGAGCCTGGGCAAGATCCTCGGCCCGTCCTTCGCCCAGGACGACATGCCGGACGTGATCTCGAAGCTGATCGACGTGTACGTTGAACAACGCACCGAAGACGAGCGCTTCATCGACACCTACCAGCGTATTGGCATCGACCTCTTCAAGGAACGCGTCTATGCAGCGAATCATTAAGAACAACGAGGTGGTCGACGAAACCTGGCACTTGCTGCCCAAGGACGCGACCCTTGACGGTATCTCCAACTGCGACGACCTGATCGTGCCGCTGGCCCTGTGGCGTGATCATGCTCACGCGCTCAAGGCCCGCGATGGCGGGCTGGGCGTGTGGCTGGATGCCGATGAAGAAGCCGAGGAAATCGGTGCCGACGTCGCACAGTTCCAGGTGATTGCCCTGAACTTCCCGGCCTTCACCGACGGCCGCAACTACTCCAACGCCCGCCTGCTGCGTGACCGCTACGGTTTCAAAGGTGAGCTGCGGGCGATTGGCGATGTGCTGCGCGACCAGCTGTTCTACATGCGCCGTTGCGGTTTCGATGCGTTCGCCCTGCGCGCCGACAAGGACCCGTACGATGCGCTGGAAAGCCTGAAAGACTTCTCGGTGACCTACCAGGCCGCCACTGACGAACCGCTGCCGCTGTTCCGTCGCCGCTGATCGAAAACGCCTTGAGCCGTTGCTCAAGGCGTTCTTCCCCTGCCCTTCGAAGCTCAGTCAGACTGACGCCTCTTCATCAACGTCGCGGCTCCCTGCAACTTCATTGACCGGGTTGCGCGCCAGGGCCTCCTCGGTGAGCCGGCGAAGCAACGCCTGACGTTCGTTGCGGAAGTTGTCGTGGATTGCATTCATCTGCACCGCCGCCGCTTCACGGGAAAGCCCTGCCTGCCCCTCCAGTTGCGCCAATGCCTGCGCACTGCGCTCCCTGACGGCAACGAAGGACGGCGCCTGGGTGGATTCGAGAAACTCGATCCAGAACCGCTGGCCGCTGCACCATTCGGAGAATGCACGAGTGCGCTCGACGCGCATGACGGCCTGATACACCTCATCCAGATCCGCCGGCGACACTTCGACCTGCAAGGGACGGCTCAGCATGTGTGGCTGGCCCGGCAGATTCAGGCGCTCGGCCAACCCCACGCGGTAGGCCAGGCTGTATTCCAGCGCCTGTTCGTGAACCCCCGGTTGGTGGCGACTGTTGATATCGGCCAGCACTCGCTCCTCCAGCTCCTGCAGGCGAAACAACCCCCTGAGCAGATGCGTCAGTTGCCACTCCAGCGGCGCGCCGCCCAGTCCTGCCGCCAGCCTGGCCCGAAAACACAAGACCTGAACCTCCATCTCGCTGAACACCGCCGAATAGCCATCGACACTGATGGCCCCGGCCCGCGCGGTACGAAACAACTCCGTGCGCAAGCGCGCATCTTCGGCTGCCGCCTCTACCACATTCCATACCCGCTGGCTGAAGTAGGGGTAAATCTGCGTGTAATCGGCCGTATGAACCAAGTGCGCCAGTACATTGAAAAAATCCCGCGAGCCGGGCGCCGCCCGCACCGCGTCCCAAGTGGTGCGGCGCGGTGCCGCTTCGGCCTCGGGGCTGCCCTCCAGCCAGCGCGCGCTCTGGCCATCAAACGCCATGCTCAGTTGCGACAAGCGCTGATAGGTCGGAATCGTCACGCCGAAACTGACGCCGTTCGCCTGCTGATACGTCGCAATCTGTTGCAGCGTTTCCGCCGACAGCGGATTGCCATGCAGCCGGGTGGCGCGACTGAGCGCTGCCGGCCCATCGAACGCCGCCGCTGGCAGCGCGGTGATCTGGTTGTCGCGCAGATCAAGCAGACGCAACCGCGCCAATCCGGCAATGCCCCGAGGCCATTGCTCAAGGGCGCAGCCACGCAACTTCAGGCTTTCCAGATCAGCCAGCAAGCTGACGTCGGGGGCGTGCGAAAGATGCGGATTCAAGTCCAGGTCAAGTACGCGCAACCGGGTCAGTTGCTCAAGCGCAGACGCCGAAACGGACGACAAATGCAGCTGGTTGTTGCTCAGGTCCAGCTCCGTCAGCCAAGCCATGTTGTTCAGGGCCGGAGGCAGCTGCGTCAGGTGATTTTCCCGCAGCGATAGGCTGCGCAGATGACTGAAATTCTGCAAAAAAGCGTTGAATCCCAGCGTAGGCGCCACGCCGTCCATCACCAGATGGGTGACGTGGCTGAAATCACCGACGATCAGCGGCAACTCGCCCAGAGGCTCTGGCGCCAGGCACAAGCTGTCGGGCAATCCGTCACCGGGCCGTCCGGGCTCCTTGCGCCAACTGCGGATGATGGTGCGCATGGCGCGCAGCTTGGCTGACTGTGGCACGAGTTGCCATACGCGATCGGTACCGGCACTCCAGGTTTGCCCGCTCACCCAGCGACTCAGGGTTTCGCGGATCCCTATAAACTCCAGGCGCAGCTTTTCCAGCTTCATCAGAATCGCGATCTCGTCGCTGCCCAGGGTGGCGAGCAGTGCCTGGATCTGCTCGGGAGCGTACGCCGGATAGAGTTCCTGCGCACGCCGCGCCGCGATTGAAATGTTGGCACTTGAGCGAGCACCAGGCCCTGCCGGCGAACGGTCTGCCAGGCCCATCGGCGAAAAATCGCCGGGCCGATCGCCCATGGCCACGGCAAAGGTCATGCGTCGCTGGAGAGCAAGCCGGGTAATATTCTCGCGCAGCACCTCGGCCCCGGCATCCGCCAGCAAGCCCAGTGCAGTTTTGCGCGGCGCCGACAGTCCGTGCCAGAGCGCCTGAAAATAATGTGCGCGGGTGCGTCCGGCAAATTCAGTCAGGGGATGCTCGGTGCCATCGAAGACGCTGACCCGGTCTGCCAGCACATTGACCAGCATTCGTTCGCGGGCGTCGACCGGGCCGATCGAGGCGACGTTACCGTAGCTGCCCGACCATTCGAGAATTTCAATCAACGGGGTGCCCGACCAGCCTGGCAGGTGCTCAAGGGTATCGAGCACCAGGCGGTTGGTGTCGTAACCACCGCCACTGTCCAGATACAGGCCTTCATAGGCGCGACACACCGCGATAGCCTGCAGATAACGCCGCACCTCCTGAGCCAGACGCAATGGGATGCGGCCGGCATCCAGCTCCTGCGCCTCGCCAATCAATACATCGCCCACCAGTTCTTCGGCCACGCTGGCCGGCAGATCGGCAAACCTGTCGAGCAGCAATTGCGCTCGGCCATTGCTCGCTGCTTCGCTGCGTCGGTAGACCCGCCGGAACAGTTGCACCCGCAGGCCTTCAGCTTGCGCACTGACAATTTGCAGGAGCTTGCGGCTTTGCTCTCCCGCATCCGTGGTCGTCAGACCAAGCAGAGTCTCACGCTGCCGGGTTTCGAGGGTCGACAACAGCCATGAATACAGTTGGCCCTTGTCCAGTGCCTGTTGGGTGATTCGCAACGAAATCGTGGCCGTTGGTGCGCCGTAGACATTGCCCCGGATTCCTGCCGAGTCGACGACTTGTATAGCGCTGTCGGCCGGCCAGCCCGCCAATGTCGTGAGCACCTGCAGTTGCAGATCAGGGTCTGCCAATGGCGCGGATGCCGGAGTCTGCAAATGATCGAAAAACTCAGTCACCGCCGCGTCGGCGCGAAACCGCCGGACCGTATCGATGAGCAGCGCCGGAGGATGGCCGTTATCAATGTGAATCTGGCGCAGGACGCTGTCCTCGACACCGCTTACGGCAAGGGCTCGCAACGCGGCGTCGTCCGGGATTCGTTCCCGGGTAAAACCGAAGCGGCGAAACAGCGTCAGGCGATCCCACTCCTGCACCAGTTCGGTGTCATGGCGCCAGGCGCCGCTGCCATTGGTTTCGAGCACCGGCGAATAACGGTTGGCGACCTCGGACGGCGCCAGGACTTCCCACAACTCGGTCTGCGGCCTGGGGCGCACGGCATAATGGTGCGCGTCCAGGGTGAGGAACGCCTGGCCTTCGACCCAGCGCAAACCGCGCTCATCGGGTGGCAAGCCTTGTGGCAGCAGGCGCTGCTGGCGATAGGCGCTCAGGTCAGGCTTCCACAAGCGGGCCTGGCCTGCGGGCAGGCTGATCATGCGCAAGCGTTTGATGAACGCCGATGACCGAACGACTCTGAACGTGGCGCCCGCGGCCCGTGTTCCCGCCGCGAACGCCGCCAGCAGGATCAGGTTCTCGACCACATCGAAAAAGTGATCCGTTGCCTGCTCCTTCTCGCCCCGGGTCCAGCTGGAAATGCCCTCATAGACGGTCCAGAGCAACTGCACCGCGGTAGCTGCCAGCAACACTTCGCCCAGCACGGGAATAAACGATGCGGCCATCAGCAGCAGATCGACGCCGATCGTCTTGTAGGTATCCAGTCGGGCCAGCCGGGTTTTTTCGTCTTCATCGTCGGTGGGAACCACCATCAGCCGGGCATCCGCCAGGGTCTGCTCGGCATGTTGGCGGTACGTCATGCTGAACGGATCACCGACGAAATCGATGCCGGACAACGTGATATAGCCGGAGGCATGTGGCAGCATCGAATTGCTGCGCGGATACAGGCGGGCATCGAGTTCTGTCTCCCAGAGCAAGCGCTCACGGACCTTGATATAGCGGGTGAAGAACTTGCGGAACGCCGTCTTTTTCAGGCGCTCGCTCAACTCCCTTTCGAAATCGCTGAAGGAGGCGTACTCCTTCAGCGGGTGTAATGGATCGCCCGGCAGGTAGACCACGCAACGGTAGTCGTCGTCGGCGTGCTCACTGACCGGCCCGATGAACAGCGCGCCGCCCAGCGTCACCCCGAACATCTGCAGCCCCTGATAACCCAGGGTGTTATGGCCAAGTTTGATTGGACTCTGGTTAGTTGTTACTGCCTGCAACATCTGATGTACATCCGCACTGATGTATTTTTTCATCAGTGCCAAATGTCTTTCCACATCAAATCGATTCCGCCAATTGGCAATGCACTTGTTGCGCAATGGATTAACTCCAGCATCAACATCGAATACTGCCCGAAGATGCGTCTGATACTGCTTGCCCAGATCCAGAGCCCGACACAGTGTTGCAAACTCGTGTGGTTGTAGCGGCAATATCCGAGGTTCGCGCCCGGTTATTTTTTCGGGAATATAAATCAGCGAAGTTGCGTTGTAATTTGTCGCCTGGGTTTCACTTGCTTCAAAGTTTTCACAGGCGGCGCTCAACAGATCACGGTCGATCGGCAATACCAGTTTCCTGCGCAGCCCCAGCAGGCTGGAGGTCGAGCGTACGTGCTGAAAGATCACCCCATTGATATCCAGTGGTTCACCCAACTTGTCAGCCATCGCCTTGGCAAGCAGCGGCGCACAGAAGCTTTGCGGTGACTTCAGGCTACTCAGCGACTTGCCGGCTTCACTCTGGGAGCGGTGACTGGCAATCAAGCTTTGATAGAGCTTATGACGCAACTCACCGGGAGCTGCCAACAACCAGTCCGGTGTATTGTTTTTAATTAACTCGAAAAACAGGCCTTTCTGTTCAGGCGTCAAAACAGGAATGGCATCACGAACCGACAAAGAGGACATATTGAACACTCGACAGCTGAAAGTATCACCAGCTTACCGAGCGCTGCCTTATATAAAAGCGTGAATAGTTGATAAAAACAGCGAGGTTCGAATCAACAATTCGAACTCGAGAAGTACATATATACCGCCAAAAATAAAATAGCCCCGTTCTCGGCAGGACAGAGAACGGGGCTATTGTTTTAGTGCATTACCAGAAACGTTGCTGGGTCAGGCGACTCCACCAGTTCAGCAACACGCGATCCACCGAACCGCTGGCCGCCATGCCGATGCGTTCCTGCAGGCTTTTGCGTTCGGCGTAGTGCAGGTGGTAGACCTCAGCCTTTTTTGCCCGGTCGGCGAGGTACTCGTCGCTGGTCTTGAGTTCGTCCACCAGCTGTTTGTCCAGCGCCGCGACACCGAGCCAGACTTCACCGGTGGCGACCTCGTCGATGGCCAGTTGCGGGCGGTAGCGGGCGACGAAGTTCTTGAACAGTTGATGAGTAATGTCCAGGTCTTCCTGGAATTTCTCGCGGCCCTTTTCGGTATTTTCGCCAAACACGGTCAGGGTGCGCTTGTATTCACCGGCAGTCAGTACTTCAAAGTCGATATCGTGCTTTTTCAGCAGGCGATTGACGTTGGGCAACTGCGCGACGACGCCGATCGAACCGAGGATCGCGAACGGTGCGCTGATGATCTTCTCGCCAATGCAGGCCATCATGTAACCGCCGCTGGCCGCGACCTTGTCGATGCACACGGTCAGCGGCACGCCGGCCTCGCGGATACGCGCCAGTTGCGACGATGCCAGGCCGTAGCTGTGAACCATGCCGCCGCCGCTTTCCAGACGCAGTACCACTTCGTCCTTTGGTGTGGCGAGAGTCAGCAGTGCGGTGATTTCGTGACGCAGGCTCTCGGTGGCCGACGCCTTGATGTCACCGTCGAAATCGAGCACGAACACCCGGGATTTGCTCTCGGTTTTGCTCTTCTGCTTCTTCTCGCCTTTCTCAGCCTTGGCCTGGCCCTTGCGCAAGGCCTTGAGCTGATCCTTGTCGAGCAGGGTCTGTTCCAGGCGCTCACGCAGCCCTTTATAGAAATCGTTGAGCTTGCTGACCTGCAGCTGACCCGCCGACTTGCGCCGGCCCTTGCTGCGCAATGCAGCGAAACTGGCCAGCACCACCAGAATGGCAACGACCAGGGTCACGGTTTTGGCCAGGAAGCTGGCGTATTCGGACAAAAACTCCACAGAGACTCCTTAAAACAATGCGCGGACACGAAACACGCGCGGGATGGCTCCAGCATACCCATGCGCCGGCCCGTCGACCAGCCGTGAAACCTCTGGCAACAGGCCTGTAACGGGCATTTCAAACAAGCGTATGTTTTTTCATTGACAGCACTTCGTCATCCTCATAACCTCGCCACAACCTTCAACGTACCGGGATGACGCGGACGTGGGCAGCATCTATTTGATTCGACATGGCCAGGCCTCCTTTGGTGCAGACGACTATGACGTCCTGTCGCCGATCGGTGTGCGCCAGGCAGAAGTCCTTGGCCAGCACCTCGCCGAGCTGGGAATCCGTTTCGATCGCTGCCTGGCGGGCGACCTGCGTCGTCAGCAACACACGGCCACCAGCGCGCTGGAGCAGTTCACCGCCAAGGGCCTGTCGGTACCGACGCTGGAGACCGACTCCGCGTTCAACGAGTTCGATGCCGACGCGATCATCCGCGCCCTGATCCCCGCCATGCTGGCGGACGAGCCGGAAGCCATCGACATCCTGCGCAACGCGGCGCAAAACCGCGCCGAATTCCAGCGCATCTTCGCCCTGGTCATCGAGCGCTGGCTGGCAGGCACCTACGACCCCCACGGGCTGGAAAGCTGGCTGGGTTTCGTCGAGCGAGTACAGGGCGGACTGCACCGGATCCTCGAACAGGCCGACGGCAACCAGAAAATCGCCGTGTTCACCTCCGGCGGCACCATCACCGCCCTGCTCCACCTGATTACCCAAATGCCTGCCCGGCAGGCCTTTGAACTGAATTGGCAAATCGTCAACACCTCGCTCAACCAGCTGAAGTTCCGCGGTCGCGAGGTGGCTTTGGCTTCCTTCAACAGTCACGCACATCTGCAACTGCTGAAGGCTCCGGAACTCATCACTTTCCGCTGAGTCCGGATAATTGTGACCCTTGCTGTAATCAACCAGCGCCTATTACCCAAGAAAGGATCGAACCATGACCTCCGTAGCTGATGCCGTAAAAGCGATGCAAGCCAAGTTCAACCCAGCCGCTGCTGCCGGTCTGGATCTGGTTTTCGGTTTCAACATCACCGACGAAGACAAGCACTACGCGCTGATCGTCAAAGACGGTACTTGCGACATCCAGGAAGGCGAAAACGCCGACGCCAACTGCACGCTGGTACTCGACAGTGCAACCCTGAAAGACATCGTCAGCGGTGAAACCGACGGCATGCAGGCGTTCATGGGCGGCAAGCTGCGCGTTGAAGGCGACATGATGCTGTCGATGAAACTGTCCGAGCTGTTCCCGTCGTAAGACTTGGTTCGGTTTGAAGAAAATCCCGCCCCTGTGGCGGGATTTTTGCGTCTAGCTCCCAGGTTTCGTCATAAACAGGCCATAGGTGGGAGGGGGCTTGCTCCCGAAGGCGTCGGATCAGCCACAACGTTTGCCGCCTGTCACACCGCTTTCGGGAGCAAGCCCCTCCCACATGGGTCACGTGGTGCTCCATAAATTGCAGCATGCACTTTCTTCTACGTTGGAACTGTCATCACCCAGCAAACGATGCCGCCAATAGCTCCTGCGTATAAGGATGCCGCGCCGCCCTAAACAGCTCATCGGTCTGACCCTGTTCCACCACCTCACCCTCCTTCATCACAATCAAGTCATGGGCCAACGCCCGCACCACCGCCAGGTCATGGCTGATGAACAGATAAGTCAGCCCATGCTCTTCCTGCAGTCGCCGCAATAAAGCAACGATCTGTTTTTGCACCGTGCGATCCAGCGCCGAGGTCGGCTCATCGAGCAAGATCAAATCCGGCTTGAGCACCAGCGCCCGGGCGATGGCAATCCGTTGGCGCTAGCCACCGGAAAACTCGTGGGGATAGCGATGACGGGTGGCCGGATCAAGCCCGACTTCACGCAGCACATCGATCACCGCCTGCTCACGCTCGGCAGCATTCAAATCACTGTGCACCTGCAAGCCTTCGGCAATGATCTGCGCCACGCACAGACGCGGACTGAGGCTGCCGAACGGATCCTGAAACACCACTTGCAGGCGTTTGCGTAGCGGCCGCAGCTGCTTGCCACTCAACTGCTCCAGCGCCTCACCTGCAAAGCGAATGCTGCCCTCGGCGTCGATCAGCCGCAAAATCGCCTGGCCCAAGGTCGACTTGCCCGACCCCGACTCACCAACAATCCCCAAGGTTTTGCCGCGCTGCAGATTCAAATCGATGCCCTTGACCGCCTCCAGCCAGGTCTTCGGCCGCAGCCAGCCACCACCCAGGCGAAAGCGCACATGCAGATCGCGCGCCTGCAACAAATCCTGCGCCACATCCCGGCACAGTGCTTCGCCCCCCGGCTCGGCGTTGAGCAACTCGATGCTGTAGGGATGCTGCGGCGCACGGAACAGTTGCTCGCACGGCGCCTGCTCGACGATCCGCCCACTGCGCATCACCGCCACTCGCTGTGCGATGGTGCGCACCAGATTCAGGTCATGGCTGATGATCAGCAGCGCCATGCCGAGCCGCTGCTGCAAGTCTTTGAGCAGCAACAGAATCCTGCGCTGCACCGTCACATCCAGCGCCGTGGTCGGCTCGTCGGCGATCAGCAGTTGCGGCTCGCAGGCCAGCGCCATGGCAATCATCACCCGCTGGCGTTGACCGCCGGAGAGTTGATGCGGATAGGCCTTGAGCCGTTCGCGGGGCTTCTGAATCCCCACCAGCTCCAGCAACTCAAGAATGCGCTCACGGGCTTGCGCGCCCGCCAGCCCTTTGTGCAGCGCCAGGCTCTCACCGAGTTGCCGCTCGATCGTGTGCAGCGGATTCAGCGAACTCATCGGCTCCTGAAAAATCATCGCGATCCGGTTGCCCCGTAACTGCCGCAGATAGCGCTCATGCACACCGAGCAGCTCTTCACCGGCATAACGAATGCTGCCATCGATCCGCGTGATGTTCGGGTCAAGCAATTGCAGGATGCTGTGGGCGGTCACCGATTTGCCGGAGCCAGACTCCCCGACCAGCGCCAGGCATTCGCCCGGACGAATATCGAGGTCGATGCCATGCACCACTGGCTGGCCGTTGAATGCCACACGCAGGTCGCGGATTTCAATCAGGTTATCGTTCATCTCAAGTCCTTGGATCAAACGCATCTCGGCAAGCCTCGCCGATGAACACCAACAGAGAAAGAATCAGCGCCAACGCAAAAAAAGCCGTCAGCCCCAACCACGGCGCTTGCAGATTGCTCTTGCCCTGACCGATCAGTTCGCCCAATGAAGCGCTGCCGGCGGGCATGCCGAAACCGAGAAAATCCAGCGCCGACAAGGTCGCGATTGCTCCGGTAAGAATGAACGGCAAATAGGTCAGGGTCGCACTCATGGCATTGGGCAAGATGTGACGGCTGATCACCTGCGCATCGCCAACCCCCAGCGCCCGCGCGGCTTTCACGTATTCCAGACCTCGGCTGCGCAGGAACTCGGCGCGCACCACATCGACCAGACTCAGCCAGGAAAACAGCGCCATGATCCCCAACAGCCACCAGAAATTCGGCTCGACGAACCCGGACAGGATGATCAGCAGATACAACACCGGCAGCCCCGACCACACCTCCAGCAACCGCTGCCCGAGCAGATCGACCCAACCGCCGTAATAGCCTTGCAAGGCCCCGGCAGCAATGCCGATCAGCGCACTGGCGGCGGTCAGCGCCAAGGCAAACAGCAGCGACACCCGCGTACCGAAGATCACCCGCGCCAGCACATCCCGCGCCTGATCGTCGGTGCCCAGCCAGTTCTCGCCGCTCGGTGGACTCGGTGCCGGTTCAGTCAGGTCGTAATTCACCGTATCGAAACCGAACGGGATCGGCGCAAACCACATCCGCCCACCCTGCCCCTCGATCAGTTGCCGCACCTGCGCGCTGCGATAGTCCGGCTGGAACGGCAATTCGCCGCCGAAATCCTGCTCGGTGTAGCGCTTGAACGCCGGGAAGTACCACTGGCCCTGATACTCGACCATTAGCGGTTTGTCATTGGCGATCAGCTCGCCGCCCAGGCTCAGGCCGAACAGCAGCAGAAACAGCCACAGTGACCACCAGCCACGTCGATGGGCCTTGAACCGCGTCCAGCGGCGCTGTCCGATGGCAGATAGAGTCAACATCAGGCAGTCCTCGCGGTGAAGTCGATGCGCGGGTCGACCAGCGTGTAGCACAGGTCGCCAAGCAGTTTTATCAGCAGGCCGAACAGGGTGAAGATGAACAGCGAGCCGAACACCACCGGGTAGTCGCGCGACACGGCCGCCTCGTAGCTGAGACGGCCGAGGCCATCGAGCGAGAAGATCACTTCGATCAGCAACGAACCGCCGAAAAACACCGTCACCAGTGCTTGCGGCAGCCCCGCGACCACCAGCAGCATCGCGTTGCGAAACACATGACCGTATAAAACCTGACGCTGACTGAGGCCCTTGGCCCGCGCCGTCACCACGTACAAGCGCGAGATCTCGTTGAGAAAACTGTTCTTGGTGAGGATCGTCAGCGTGGCGAATCCGCCGATCACCAGCGCCGTGACCGGCAGCACCAGATGCCAGAAATAATCGGCCACTTTGCCCCACGGTGACAGCTCCGCGAAGTTGTCCGAGACCAGCCCGCGCACCGGAAACCAGTCCAGCGCGGTGCCGCCGGCGAACACGATGATCAGCAGCAGTGCGAACAGAAAACCCGGCATCGCGTAGCCGATGATGATCGCCACGCTGCTCCAGACATCGAACGCCGATCCGTTGTGCACAGCCTTGCGGATACCCAGCGGAATCGACACCAGATAAGTGATCAACGTGGCCCACAAGCCCAGTGACAAGGTCACTGGCAGCTTCTGCCAGATCAGTTCGGTGACGCTGGCACCACGGAAAAAGCTCTGACCGAAATCCAGTTGCGCGTAGCTTTTGAGCATCAGCCACAGGCGCTCACCGGCCGGCTTGTCGAAGCCGTACTGACGCTCGATGTCGGCCACCAGTTTCGGGTCGAGACCCCGAGTGGCGCGGGATTCGCCACCGATGGTTTCAACATGGCCACCGCCCACCGCCGCGCCGACACCAATGCCCTGCAACCGGGCAATCGCCTGTTCCACCGGGCCACCCGGCGCGGCCTGCACGATGACAAAATTGACCAGCAGAATGGCGAGCAAAGTCGGCACGATCAGCAGCAGACGCCGCAGGCTATAACCCCACATGGGCGTACTCCTTTTGCTGTTGCTGCATCTGTGCGGCCGTCAGTGCGGTCGGGCTGATTTCCCACCAGGTGTCGAGTCCGGCGTCGTACAACGGCGCCGTCGCCGGGCGGCCGAAACGGTTCCACCACACCGTGGAAATCCCCGGCGGGTAGTAATTGGGGATCCAGTAATAACCCCACTGCAACACCCGATCCAAGGCATGGGCATGGCGCAGCAGGCTTTCGCGATTGTCGGCCTGCACCAGACCTTCGAGCAGGGCATCGACGGCCGGATCGCGCAGCACCATGTAGTTGTTCGAGCCAGGATCATCGGCGCCGTCGGAGCCGAAGTAATTGAACATCTCGCGCCCCGGCGCCTGGCTCACCGGGTAGCCGACGACGATCATGTCGTAGTCGCGATTGCGCACGCGGTTGGTGTACTGCGCGGTGTCGACCTGGCGGATATCGAAGCCGATACCGATCTGCGCCAGGTTGCGCTTGAACGGCAGCAGCAGCCGTTCGAAGCCCTTCTGACCGTTGAGAAAAGTGAACTGCAGCGGCTCGCCACTGGCATTCACCAACTGATCACCACGGGGCTTCCAGCCGGCGGCTTCCAGCAGCTTCAAGGCCTGCAACTGCTCGGCGCGGATGTTGCCGCTGCCGTCGGTTTTCGGCGCTTCGAAGACTTGGGTAAACACCTCGCCGGGGATCTTGCCGCGCCACGGTTCGAGGATTTTCAGCTCCTCGGCATCCGGTAACTCGGTGGCCGACAACGCACTGTGCGAGAAGTAACTGCGCTGGCGCAGGTACATGCTGCGCATCATTTGCCGATTGCTCCATTCGAAATCCCAGAGCATGGCAATCGCCTGACGTACCCGGCGATCCTGAAACAGCGGTTTCTGCAGATTGAACGCGAACCCTTGCGAGCCCTGCGCGGCACCCGGCGCCAGATGTTCGCGAAGCAATCTGCCCTGCTCCAGCGCCGCCCCGGCATAGCCGATGGTGTAACTGGTCGCGGAAAATTCGCGGTTATAGTCGAAGCCGCCAGCCTTGAGCACCTGCCTTGCAACATCGGTATCGGCAAAGAACTCCACGCTCAAGTGATCGAAGTTATAGAGGCCGCGAGTGATCGGCAGATCCTTGGCCCACCAGTCGGCAACACGCTGGAATTTCACACTGCGCCCGGCATCCACGGCGCTGATCCGGTACGGGCCACTGCCCGGCGGGATCTCGAAACCGGCGCCCCCGGCGAAATTGCGCGTACGCCACCAGTGCTCGGGCAACACCGGCAGCGTCGCCAGATCCAGCGGCAAGGTGCGGCTGTCGTTGTTCTTGAAGTTGAAGCGCACTTGTGTCGGCGATTCCACCACGACGTCGGCGACATCACGAAACTGCTGGCGATATTTGAGGCTGCCCTGAGTGGTGAACAGCTCGAAGGTGTAACGCACGTCTTGCGCGGTGATCGGCGTGCCGTCGTCGAACCGGGCCTTCGGATTGAGGTAGAAGCGCAACCAGCGACGATCCGCATCCAGCTCCATCTGCTGCGCTACCAGGCCGTAGACGCTGTAGGGTTCGTCCTTGCTGCGATAGGCCAGCGGCGCGTAGAGCCAGCCGTCGATGTCGGCGACGCCGGTGCCTTTGTCGATGTACGGAATCAGGTGATCGAACGGGCCGCTTTCCAGTGAGGAGCGGCGCAACGTTCCGCCCTTGGGAGCGTTGGGGTTGGCGTAGGCCAGGTGTTGAAAGTCCGGGGCGTATTTGGGGGCTTCGCCGTAGACCGTGAGGGCGGGTTGCGGGGCGGCCCAACTGAATGGGCTTAGCAGCGCAAAAGCGCTGAACAGAATGAGCCTGGATAGCATTGGCAGATCCTTTTTGCACGGTGTTGCTACTGGCCTCTTCGCGAGCAAGCCCGCTCCCACAAGGAAGTTGTGCTCACCGCTGTTCCCCTGTGGGAGCGGGCTTGCTCGCGAAGGCGCCAGTACAGTCACCAAACGTCCTGCCTACCTGTGATGTGCAACAGGCCGGCGATTTTTATAGGGCAGGCTTTAGATCAATAAGTGACTAAAACCCGCCGCCTCTGGGCATTTTCAGAACTTGTAATTGACCCGCGTGTACAGCGTCCGCCCGAACGGGTCGCCGTATTTCGGGTCGTAGCCGCTCTGGAAGGTGTAGGTCTGGTTGCTGAACGGTGGCTCACGATCGAACAGGTTCTTCGCGCCGAGCGTTACGCTCAGGGTTTTGCGCCAGGTGTAGGTGCCAGCCAGATCCCAGACGTTGTACGAGCCAACGTAATCGTGGGTCTCGCGGTCGGAGTCGTGGTAGCCGCTGGTGTAGCGGTTGGTCAGGGCGATACCGTAGGGGCCGTAGTTCCAGCTGCCGGTCAGGCTGTGGCGCCAGCGGGCCACGGCACCCGCCGAGGAGAAGTCGCCACCACGGAAATCGCCGAGCTTGTCGATGTAGTCGCCCTTGAGCTGCTGCTGGTACTCGTACCGACTGACATAGGTGCCCTGCAGGCCGATCCCGAAGTTACCGTACGGAGTGCTCGGCAAACGGTAGTCGAAGCTGACATCGACACCATTGGTCTTGATCTTGCCGAGGTTGGCCAGGCCCGTGACGATGTGATCGATGGAACCGTCAGGCTCGCGAATCAGGCGGTCCGGGTACAGCTCCGGGTTCTCGAACACCGCCGATTCCGGGAACTCCGCGATCTGGTTGGCGATGTTGATCCACCAGAAATCCAGCCCGGTGGTCAGGCGTTCGAACGGCTGATAGACGAAGCCGAGGGTAACGTTGCGTGCGGTTTCCGGACTCAGGTCAGTGTTGCCACCGGTTCTGCTGTAGAACTGCTGGGCGCAGTCACGGTTGGCGATCCCGCCGTTGCTCGGGTTGCCGCCTGCGCAGAGCCGAGGGTCGTTGTAGTTGGCGACCGTGAATGTGGTGAAGTTGGGGTTGTACAACTCGTACAGTGACGGCGCGCGGAAACCTTCACTGTAGGCGCCACGCACCACCAGTTCCTTGAACGGCTGGAAGCGGAACGAGTATTTCGGGTTGGTGGTGCTGCCAAAATCGCTGTACTTGTCGTGGCGCACGGCGGCGGACAATTCGAGGCTGTCGAGCACCGGCACGTTGACCTCGGCGTACTGCGCCGAGACGCTGCGATCCCCGGCGACACTGGCATTGGGGTCGACACCCAGACTCTGCACGTCGGCGGCGAACTGGGCGAAGTCCTGATGGAAATCTTCCTTGCGGTATTCGCCACCCAGCGCCAGCGCCGAAGGGCCGGCACCGAACCAGTCACCGATCTCGCGGCTGACACGCCCGTCAATCGCCTTCACGCGGCCGACCGCCGTGCCGTAATCGCCGTCTACGGAATTGGCTGCCAGCAGCGCCTGCCCGGCAGCAGTCTGCGCACCGAACGGGTTGATGATGCCATTGGCAATGCCGGCGCTGACGGCGCGGTCGTTGACATAGCCGGCCTCGATGCTATTGACCACTTTGTTCTGGTTGTACGACGCACCGACGTTGTAGTCCCAACCGACCACGCTGCCGTCAAAGCTCAGCAGCAAACGCTGCCCGGTGTTGTCGTCTTCATGCTGACGGGCGCCGACAGCACTTTCGCGCCAATTCACATCGACCGGCTGCGTCGGGTCGAGAGCGAAGCTGTTCGGGCCTGGGGTAATGCCGTTGCCGGGATAAAACGCCGTGCCGGGATTGACCTGGTTACCCATCAACGTGCCGGGACCGATCTGCGTGCGGTTTTCGTTGCGCGCCCAAAAGTATTCGAGGCTGACGTTGTGGTCGTCCGAAAGCTTGCCGGTTGCTTTGGCGAAGGCCGAGGTCTTCTCGGTTTCCGGCACCAGGTCGAGGTAGTTCCACAGACTCTGGCGGCAGATGCCATTGCGCGCCAGCAGGCCCGGGGCGTTGCAGCCGGAACTGGCCAGCGGGTTGGTGGCATTGCTGCCCTGGCTCCAGTTCGCCGGTGATGCAGTGCCGGAGGTGTAGTCGAGGCCGCGTCCAGGCTGATAGTTGTAAGTGTAGCCACGATCCTCGGCAGCCAGGCGTTGCTGCTTGTCATAACTGACCACGCCGAACACGTTGAAACGGTCATCCTGCAAATCGCCAAAGCCCCAACTGCCGCTGAAATTACGACTTTCACCACCGCCGGCATGGGTCGGCGTGTCGTAGTTGGTGCTGAGCTGCCCTTCGGTGAGGCTGGTCTTGGTGATGAAGTTGATCACCCCGCCGATCGCATCGGTGCCGTACAGCGCCGAGGCGCCGTCACGCAGCACCTCGACACGATCGATGGCGGCGAACGGGATGGTATTCAGGTCAACCCCGGAACCATTGATCGCATTGGTCGCGTTGTTGCTCAGCCGCCGACCATTGAGCAGCACCAGGGTCTTGTTCGGGCCGATGCCGCGCAAATCCGCATACGACGCACCGCCGCTGCTCGAACCCACCGAACGCCCCGAGCCGACTGAGGACTGGTTTGCGGAAATCCGGCTCACCAGTTCTTCGGTGGTGGTCACGCCCTGCTCGCGCAGTTCTTCAACTCGCAGAATGGTGACCGGCACCGCCGTTTCAGCATCGACCCGGCGAATCGCCGTGCCGGTGACCTCGACTCGTTGCAGCTGGGTTGTCGGCTCGTCAGCGGCGACCGCCGGCAAGGTGTTGATTGCCAGCAGCAAGGCCAGGCTCAAACGAGATCGAACGGGTAAAAAATGGATCATGAACAGCCATCCCTGCGTTTTGGTTTATGCAGGGATGTGCAATGGACAGCAGCGTTTTATAGAGCCCGATTTAGACCGTTGGGTGATGAGGTTATGCAAAAAATGGCAGGCGTGGATCAAGCCAGTTCCCTTTCCTTCAGCAACCGGGTATCCAGCCCAAACCGCTCCTGGGAAACCATCTTGAACTGCCCCTCTGCCAATTCGCAGCTCACCAGCAGATTCCAGGAGTGCCGGGTCGCCGCTGAGGGGATCAGTACAAACGGATGCTCAGCGAGTAATGCATCGGCAAACAGTTGTTGATTGGGTGAAGGCTTTGCCGGGCTCAACCAGTAAGGATTCGGCACCTCCTCCGGCTGGACGATTTTCACCTTTGCTTCGCTGATGACCTCAAAGCACGTGAGTACATAACGTTCGCTGTCGAGCGCATCAAAACTGCGATTGGCTGCCACCTCCAGAATCGCCGAGGACGGATCGACTGATGCATAAACGACTCGCCGCCCGGGTATGTTCCATCGGCCACCATTGAGATTCGAACCCATCCCGCTGTCCCACGTCCCTCCGTAAATCTCGGGGTCCAGCCGCCAGGCATACCAATGCTCGTCCCAGGGCAAGGGATTCATGGGTAAACCCCGTATATCAGCTGCCCCAGATACTGCTCCACCATCTGAAATCCCAGTGAGTGCCGGATAAACTCCATTGGTACGCGACCGCTCAGGTAGGTGCTGGGTTTGCGCAGCCACTCTTCGGCCCGTGACTGCCTCCCGAAGGCGTGAATGGCCTTTTCCAGCACCAAGGCATATTGGTAGGCGACGACGCTCTGCTGGGGATCAAGCCGTACCGGTTTACCTTCCTTCAGTAATCGCCGTACGGTTCTGACCGACTTGCCGGTGATACGTTTGACCATATCGCCTTGCAGATACAGTTCAGAGGTTGAAAGCATGTTGACCACATCGTTCAGTTCAAAACCTTCGTCGGTAAGTTGAACGATCAGAAAGGCGTCGTCACCTATGTTCTGACCACGTACGAGCAAGTCGACAGGTTTGCCCTCGGCCCTCTTCACACCCGTCAGCCGGGGTATCTTGACGCTGGGCATCGCGACTTCCTCCACAGGGCATCTGGCACGATCGTCACGCCATTGAAGGCGATGGGAATAAGCAGGCGTTTCGTATTCGAGGTGGTGAGTTCGCATGATCCATCCGTTATCAGAGGCCTGAACGTCCAGGCCATGTACGACTTCAATGTCATGTCCGATGCTATAGATCGCGCTTCCGACGACCAACCTGAGAATGTCGTCGGAAATATCCCCACTTATGCGAAAACCCCACCTGTTTCCGTAGGACGTTACGGACAAATAACGCGTGCTCAACTGCCGAAGTGATAACTCACATCCAGCCACCACTGCCGCCCGTACGGGTCATAGTTACCGGTCGGGTAATACGGCCAGCCGGCCGAGTCATCGTGCTTGATCTGGTTGAGCACGTTGTTCACGGTCAGGCCGACACTGGCGCGGTCATTGAGCTTGTAGCGCGCACTGGCATTGAACACCGTCCATGGCGACAGACGCCCGTCGCCCGCGCCGTTGGTCACCGAGCCATAGCGAATGCCCATCAGCGTCGCCGTGGCTTTCTGGTAATCCCAGGTCAGACTGGCGTTGACCTTGCTGCGCCAGTCGTAATTGGTCCGCGAAGTGCGCCAGTCCTGCGTCGGCGCCTCGTCGGACTCCTTGTAGAAATGCGACAGCACCAGGGTGTAGCCCAGCGCCGAGCTGAATGCGCCGTACTGGCCGGCCCCCCAACGAATGTTGCTCTTGAAGTCCAGACCGCTGACCCGCTCGCTGGCGGCATTGATCGCATTGACTCGCACCCGTTGCAACTGGTTGGGATCGATAGCGGCATTGCCCGGGTTGCGGTCGATGCGCGCCAGGGTCGACTGGCAGTTGGCCGAGTTGATGTCCTGGGTGCCGTTGCGGCATTCGTTCTCTTGTTGCAGCAGGCGGTTTTCGTCGACGGTGGTCAGCAGGTCGTCGATCTCTACACGCCAGAAATCGGTGGAGAAATCGAAATTGCGCGACGGTGACCAGACAAAACCATAGGTCCAGGATTTACCGCGTTCGGACTCAAGGTCCGGGGTACCGCTCTGGGTGTAGTCGACCCGCCCGCGATCACACGCACCCTGCACACCCTGGCTGCAACCGTAGTAGTCGATCTGCGCCGGGTAGTAACCGTTGCTGTCGGACTGATAGATGTAGTTCAGGTCCGGTGCGCGGAAACTGGTGCCATAGCTGCCGCGCAGCAACAGGCTGGTGACCGGACGCCATTCAAGCCCAAGGTTATAGGTCTTCTGCTGCTCGCTGCGGCCACTGAATTTGTACTGGTCCCAACGCCCGGCGGCGGTGGCCAGCACAGTGTCGGTCAGCGGAATGCTGAACTCGCCACCGGCCGCATAGCGCTTGCGCGAACCGCCGGAGCTTTGTGCCGGGCTCACGCCATAGAAAGTGCCGTCATTCAGACCGTCGTCCGGGTCGACGCGATATTCCTGCTTGCCTGCCTCCAGCACACCAGCAAATCCGACCGGGCCGGCCGGCAATTCAAACAGATCGCCGTTGACCGAGGCGTTGTAGCTGGTGGAAACCGACTTGCTGTTCTGGGTCAGGTTGCTGCGAAACTGATCCCATTCCTGTGGCGTCAGTGGGCGATCGAGACGCGAGGCATCGGGAGCGAACACCGGGTAACCGTTACGTGTGCCCAATTGCGGGCCGAGGTAGAAATCCTGAATCGATGACAGCGGTGTGTAGCGCGTGGTTCTGACGCTGCGGTATTCCGAGCGGTTGGCGGCCAGATCGTAGTTCCAGCCGGTGTCGGCGATCTTGTCCGAGAGGCCGAGGGTGCCGGTCCACGACGTGTCAGTCCACTTGCTGTTGTTGCTGGTACGGCCACCGATTTCCTCTTCACCGTAACGGCGATACCAGCGCTCAAGATTGCCGCTGTTCTGGTTGATGAAATCCGGTGAGGTGAAGGTCGGGCCCCGGGTGTTGTTCTGGATGTGATCGAGGCCATACATCAAGTCGGCAAACACCTGGCCGCTATCGCTGAAGTGCCAGGTGCCGCGGGTGTAGCCGTCGTAGTTTTCCTTTTGCGTCTGAATGGTCCAGTAATCGTTGTACATCTGATCGGTGCGGCAGCGCCCACCGCTGTTCAACAGCTTGTTATCGAAAGTGCCTTGATAGGCGCCGCAGCCGGGGCCGAGGTAGCGGTTGTTGCTCAGGTCGCGACGGTAACCGACGTCCGCCAGCGGGCCACTCTGCATGAAGCCTCGGTCGTCGGCCCAGATCGGATCGCGGTTGGTCAGCTCCAGGCCGAACAAGCCGTCGAAGTCGCCCCAACTGCCGCCGCCGCTGATTTGCAGGCGCTGATTGTCGCCACCGCCACGCTCGCTGGTGCCGCCCTTGAGGTTGACGTCAATGCCATTGATCTGCTTCTTGAGGATGATGTTGACCACCCCGGCAATCGCGTCCGAACCGTAGATCGCCGAGGCGCCGCTGCTGAGAATTTCGATGCGTTCGATGACCGCCGAGGGAATGTTCGCCAGGTTGGTGAAGTTGACCTTGCCGTCGTACGGGGTCGGGTAATCGGCGACGCGTCGGCCGTTGATCAGCACCAGCGTGTGATTGGGGCCGAGTCCGCGCAGGTTGATCGCACTGGCCGCCGGCTGCCAGGTGTTGCCATAGTCCTCGCCCTGGGTCATGCCGGTGTTTTGCGTCTGGGTCGCCAGGGCGTCGTAGACGTTCTTGTAGCCGCGCGCTTCCATCTCTTCGTGAGTGATGACGTTGACCGGGGTCGCACCATCGCTTTGCGCGCGAGCGATCCGCGAGCCGGTGACGGTGACTTTTTCCATGCGGTAATCGGCGCTGGTCGCTGGAGCCACGGCGCTGACTTTGGCCGCCACCGGCGTGTTCGCCTCGCCTTCGCGCACACTCAGGCCCTGGGCGCTCTGCTCGACTTGCAGGCCGCTGCCAAGCAACGCCTTCTCGACTGCCTGACGTCCGCCCAACGCACCGCGCACCGCACTGCTGCGTTTGCCTTGCACCAGATTCTGGCTGAACGAGATCGGGACGCCGGTCTGACGCGAGATGTCCAGCAGGACCTCATCGAGCGGGCCGCTGGCGATGTCGAAGGTGTACACCTGGGCGGCAGAATCCTGCGCATGAACCACTGTCGGTCCGAGCCCCATCGCCAGTGCGGCGGCGAGGGTCAGGCGCGGTAATTGTTGTTTGAATGAAATCATCAAGGGCTTCCCTGTTGAAGGCGTCTGCAGGGAATGAGCAGCGGGCCGGCGCTTTTTATAGGGCGGCGATTAGGCCAAGAAGTTATGACGCTATAACCGTGCGTCGATGCTGACCCAGTACGGGTTGTGCCAGGTGACGCGGATCGGCAGCGAGCGCTCCAGCAGTTGCAGGGTGCGGTCGCTATCGTCCAGCGGATAGAGGCCGCTCAGGCGCAGATCGGCCACTTCGGGGCTCAGGTGCAGGATGCCGCGTCGGTATGGGCGCAGGCCGTCGATCACTTCGCTCAACGGTCGGTCGCGCACTTCCAGGCGACCCTGTACCCAGGCGCTTTCCTGGCCGTTGCTGCGCTCCAGAGCCAGAATGTCCTGTGCGTTGAACCGTAGGCTCTCCCCCGCCTCCACCACTTGCCGCGCACCGCCGGCGGTAACCACTTCGACCTGCGAGTGCAGCATCACCAGGCGGGTGAAATCATCGTTTTGTTGCACGAGGAATTTCGTCCCCAGCGCACGCATCCGACCGTGCTCGGTCTCGACCACGAATGGCCGTGCAGGATCCTTGGCGACATCCACCAACAACTCGCCCGTACGCAATGCCAACAAGCGCTGAACCGCATCGAATTGCGTCACTACGCGCGTCCGCGCATTCAGGCTCAGCGCACTGCCATCCTCCAGGGTGAAATCGCGTCGTTCGCCGGTGCCGGTCGCCAGTTCACCGGCTTCCGGCAGCCAGCCGTAGCGACGCCCGAGCAACCCGGCCAGCACCGCGATGCCGAGCACACTCAAGCTGCCGCTGAGAAAGCGCCGTCGACTCGACGGTGCGTTCAGGCTGTGCAGCAGGCTGTTACGCGGCAGCCCGCGCAAGGTCGGATTACGCAGCAGGTTAAGGCCGCCGCCCATTTGCTCGATGATCCGCTGGTGCCTTGGGTCGGCCGCACGCCACGCTTCAAACGCGGCACGCTCGCCAGCGCTGGCCTCGCCGGACTGCAACAGTGCCATCCACTGCGCTGCCTCATCGATCACCGCTTCGTCCGGCCTCATGCCTGCATCGCCTGATAGCAACGCTTGAAGGCCTCGACCATGTACTGCTGCACCCGGCTGGTGGAAACCCCCAGCCGTTCGCCGATTTCGCTGTAGGTCAAACCGTCGAGCTGATGGTAGAGAAACGCGGCTTTGGCCTTGGCTGACAAACCGTTGAGCAGGCGATCGACCGCCAGCAGCGCCTCGATCACCAGCGCCCGCTCCTCCGGCGATGGATGCACCGGTTCCGGCGCCAGTGCCAGGCTATCCAGATAGGCGCGTTCCAGGTCCTGGCGGCGCCAGCCTTCATAGACCAGCCGCCGGGCGATGGTGGTCAGCAGCGCCCGCGGCTCGCGAATGGCGGTCGGGTCCGGCAGGGCCAACACCCGTAGAAAGGTTTCCGATGCGATGTCTTGTGCACTGTGCGGGCAACCCAGCGTGCGGCCAACGGCAGCGCACAGCCAGCGATAGTCCTTTTGGAACATTTGCCCAATCATCCGGTAATGCGGGTTTTGAACATCACCCATGTCTTGCTCCCTGAAACGGGTCCCACCCGCTGCGAAAAACCATCGTTCTGCCGGGATCGTCCGGCTCCAGATCAGGGGGCGACTGTGCAATAGCGCTGCTTACATTTGAAGTAATTAAAAATCAGGATAAGCAAACTATTGAGAATAAGACGCGCCGTCGCCGCAGAAATATTGACTGACACAACGTTGATCCCGGTCAGTTGCCCGCCCTGAAGCACTCTCTAATCTGCGCGCTCCATCGAACGCCAAGGACGGCTCACCGGGAGCCCGCGGCTATCCCTTCAAGGAAGAAAACCATGCGATCACTGAAGATTATTCTGCTGTCCTCGGCATTCAACGGCCTGACCCAACGCGCCTGGCTGGAGCTGCGCCAGGCCGGGCACTCGCCCAGCGTTGTGGTGTTCACCGATGAAGCCTCGGTGTGCGAACAGATCGAACACAGCGGCGCCGATCTGGTGATCTGCCCGTTCCTCAAGGACCGCGTGCCGCATGCGCTGTGGAGCAATGCCCGGCGTCCGGTGGTGATCATCCACCCCGGAATCGTCGGCGATCGTGGCGCCAGCGCGCTGGATTGGGCGATCAGCAATGAACTGACGCGCTGGGGCGTGACCGCCCTGCAAGCGGTGGAAGAAATGGACGCTGGCCCGGTCTGGGCCACCTGCGAATTCAATCTGCCGTCGGGCCTGCGCAAGTCCGAGCTGTACAACGGTCGGGTCAGCGATGCGGCGATTCGCTGTATTCGCGAAGTGGTCGAGAAATTCATCGACGGCGTGCAACCGGTCGCACTGGATTACACCGACCCCAAAGTCCGCGGCCGCTTGCAGCCGAACATGAAGCAGGACGACCGTACCTTCAGCTGGCACGACTGCTCGCGCTTCATCAAACGCTGCATCGACGCCGCCGACGGCCAGCCCGGGGTATTGGCGAGTCTGGCCGGCGGGCAGTATTACGTGTACGACGCGCACCTCGATCAGCGCACCGGCATTCCCGGCAAGATTCTCGCGGTGCATGACGACGCGGTGCTGGTCGCGACCGGCGATCACAGCTTGTGGATCGGCTCGCTGCGGCGCAAACCGCTACCCGGCGAAGAAACCTTCAAGCAACCGGCGCGGCATGTGCTGGCCGGGCAATTGGCCGACGTACCGACCCTCGACTGGTCGATTGCCAGCCAGCCGTTCAGCGACGAGGCCTATCAGCCGATCCGCTATCGCGAATCCGGGCACGTCGGTGAGCTGACGTTCGAGTTCTACAACGGCGCGATGAGCACCGAACAGTGCCAGCGCATGGTCGAGGCGCTGCGCTGGGCCAAGTCTCGTGACACTCGCGTGCTGTTGATCAAGGGCGGGCGCGGCAGCTTCTCCAACGGTGTGCACCTGAACGTGATCCAGGCCGCGCAGGACCCGGGGGCCGAAGCGTGGGCGAATATTCAGGCGATCGACGATGTCTGCGCCGAACTGCTCAGCGCGCGGCAACTGGTGGTCAGCGGGGTGACCGGCAATGCCGGGGCCGGCGGCGTGATGCTCGCGCTGGCCGCCGACATCGTGTTTGCCCGCGCCGACATCGTGCTCAATCCGCATTACAAGAGCATGGGCCTGTATGGCTCGGAATACTGGACCTACAGCCTGCCCCGTGCGGTCGGCCCGGCGATGGCCGAGCAACTGACCCAAGCCTGTCTGCCAGTCAGTGCCACGCAGGCGCTGCAACTGGGCATGGTCCAGGAAATCGGCCCGCGCTGCCCGGACGAGTTTTCGCTGTGGCTGCTGCAGAGGGCCAACGCAACGCTGAGCGATCCGACCTACGCCGCCGTGCGCGAGCGCAAGTTGCGGGTCGATCAGGTGCTGATCCAGCAGTGCCGGGAAAACGAACTGCAGGAAATGCAGGAAGACATGCTCTACAACCGCAACCAGTTTGCCGAGAAGTGCCGCCACTTCGTCTACAAGCGCAAGGCCTGCGGCACACCGGCGCGGTTGGTGGAAGACTGGGCGCGGGTGCGTTCGACCGAGTTGGCCAGTTGATTTTGCGGTGACTGCCTTCCCCTCACCCTGGCCCTCTCCCAAGGGAGAGGGAACTGACCAAAGTGTCTGGCGCCCCGCATCGACCTGAAATATCTCGGTCGATTATGGATTCAACGCTGATCGTTCAAGTCGGTGTATTTCTTCAATATTCCCCAATCAGTCCCCTCTCCCTCCGGGAGAGGGTTAGGGTGAGGGGCTTTTGCCTTTACAATGCGCGCACCTCAGACACCGGCCCGCCCATGGACATCGATCTCGCCCGCACCTTTCTGGAAATCGTTCGCCACGGCAGTCTCGCTGCGGCGGCGCAGAAGCTGTTCGTCACGCAGACGGCGATCACCGCCCGGGTGCAGAAACTTGAAAGTCAGTTGGGCAGCACGCTGTTCGTGCGCAACCGTGCCGGGGCGAAACTGACCGCCAATGGCGAAGCCTTCGTGGTCTATGCCAATCAACTGGTGCAGACCTGGGAAGCCGCGCGGCGTGACCTGCCGCTGCTGGACGGTTATCACAACGTGCTGCACATCGGCGGCGAAGTCAGCCTGTGCAATCCGTTGATGCTCAGTTGGGCTGCCGAACTGCGCGAGAAGATCCCCGGGCATGCCCTGCGCATGGAAATCCGCGACGGCGAAAACCTCCTGCGTCAACTCGAACTTGGCGTGCTCGATGCCGCACTGGTCTATCAGCCCGAATACTGGCCGGGCCTGCAGGTCGAGCAGGTGTTGGAAGAAAAGCTGATTCTGGTGCGTGCGCCGAACCGCCCGGATCCCTACGTCTACATCGACTGGGGGCCGGATTTCCGTCGGCAACACGACGCCGCCCTGCCGGATAAGGCCAAAGCCGCGCTGAGTTTCAACCTCGGCCCGCTGGCCCTGCAATACATCCTCGAACATGGCGGCAGCGGCTACTTCCGCACGCGCGTGGTGCGCAGCTATCTGGAAACCGGCGCGCTGGAAGCGGTGACCAAAGCCCCGGAATTCGGTTACCCGACCTATCTGGTGTACGCCCGCGAACGTGACTCGGCGACGCTGCAGCAGGCCTTCGATCTGCTGCGCCAGGTGATCGCCACCGATGACGACTGGTCGCAACGCTGGAACCCGTTGAGCTGAATCGGCCGCTTTACACCGGAGCATGGCGCAAGTGACCTCAAGGTGGGGCCTGCACAAACGGCCGGATCGGCTAATCTGCCGGGTATAACAACAATACCCACAGGTGAACGCAGTGAGGCAGACCACCGAGGCATTCCGCAGCCGCTACCGTGCGGCCATTCATCCGTTGTACAACCCGTGGCTGCACGGCGCCTTCGTGCTGCTGTTCGGCGTGCTGGCGATCGGCGCATTCTGGAGCAGCGCGCATCAGGTGCAGCCGCTGGAATGGCTGAGCGTGCCGCTGACCCTGCTGTTCTTCAACTTCGGCGTGTACATGGTCCATCGCCATCTCGGCCATCACAAAAAGACTTTCGCCAAGCTGTTCTACGCCCGGCACGCCGGCGATCATCACAGCTTTTTCACCCCCGGCCACATGACCTATGACGGCGCTCGCGACTGGCGGGTGATTCTGTTTCCGGCCTGGCTGATCGTGGTGCATACGCTAGTCATTACCCTGCCGTTGTGGTGGCTGCTTGCGCAGCTCAACATCAATGTCGCCGGGCTGTTCGGCGGCTGCATGGTGCTGGGCTATCTGGCCTACGAGGTGTTTCACGCCTGCGAGCATTTGCCACCGCACAACCTGCTGACCCGCCTGCCGTGGATCCGTCAGATGCGTCATCTGCATGAGTTGCATCACCGTCGCGAGCGCATGCAGGAACGCAATTTCAATATCGTTTTCCCGCTGATGGATTACCTGTTCGGCACCCTGTACTGGGAGCCGCAACCCGCCCCGTTGCGCTATTCGAGATCGCCCATGACCCGCATGCAGCACCAGATCGACATCGCCGGCGAGCCGATTGCCGTGCTCCGCTACGCCGCCAGCGTTAGCCACTGGCCCGAGTGGCACCCGTCGTCGCTGAAAATCGACGGCCCGCAAGGCCCGCTGCATGCCGGTGCGCGTTTCGAAGAAGACATTCATGCCGGTGGGCGCGCCGGCCATTTGCGCTGGGAGGTCACCGAGTACCTGCCCGGTCGACGCTGGTGCGCAAAAGCGCGCGGCGATCACGGTTTATCGCTGCTGCTGACCTACGAATGCGCGGCAGAAGCCGATGGCACGCGGTTCGTGCGCACCCTGGATTACCAATTCGATGGCCTGGGCATGCGCCTTGCCAATCGCTTGTTGCTCAAGCGCCGCATCGAACGTGAATCGGCGACCTCGATGCAGGCCCTGCGCGGTATGGCGCTCAGACACTTGGCGCTGACGGGGCACCGTTCATGAAGCGCCTGCTGTCAGTGCTGGTGATCCTCGTCATCGCGTTTCTGCTGCTGATGCCGACCAAGGTGCAGCCGGTGGCGTGGAAGCCGCCAGCGGCGCCGTCTCTGAGCGAAGGGCCGTACGCGGAAAACCAGCGGCTCAAGGCCGCCAAACAGGTTGGTCCGAGTGATATCGACGGCCCCGAAGCACTGCTGCTGGAAGGCGACTTCCTGATCACCGGTCTGCATGACGGGCGACTGATCCGCACCAGCCTCGATGGCAAGGAGCGCAAGGTGCTGACCGACACCGGCGGCCGGCCGCTGGGTCTGGCGCGACATCCCAATGGTTTGCTGGTGATCGCCGATGCGGTCAAAGGTCTGCTGTCGCTCGACGCTCAGGGTCGGTTGATTCCTCTGACCACCGAGGCCAATGGCCTGCCCTTCGGTTTTACCGACGATGTGGCGATCGACAAGTCCGGGCACTACGCCTATTTCAGCGACGCCAGCAGCCGCTGGGGCTATGGCCATGACGGCGAAGCGATCATCGAACACGCTGGCGACGGCCGTTTGCTGCGTTATGACTTTCAGACTGGCAAGACCAGCGTACTCCTCGACAAACTGGAGTTTGCCAACGGCGTGACCCTCGGCCCGGATGACGCCTATGTGCTGGTCAACGAAACCGGCGCCTACCGCATCAGCCGCTACTGGCTGACGGGGCCCAAGGCTGGCACCCATGACCTGTTCATCGACAACCTGCCCGGCCTGCCGGACAACCTCGCATTCAACGGCAGCAACCGCTTCTGGGTCGCGCTCTACGCGCCGCGCAGTGCCTTGCTCGATGGCACCGCCGGGCATCCGTTCGTACGCAAGATGATCGTGCGCGCGCTGACGGTATTGCCCAAACCGGTGGAGAAACGCGGGTTTGTCCTGGGGCTGGATCTTGAGGGCAAGGTGATCGCCAATCTGCAGGATGCCAGCAGCGGAAATTACTCGCCGATCACCACTGCGCGGGAATATGGGGACTGGCTGTATCTGGGGTCGCTGAAGGCTACGCACATGGCGCGGTTGCCGTTGGCGGATGCATTGAAATGATGCATGACGAATGTGGGAGCGGGCTTGCTCGCGAAAGCGGTGTGTCAGGCAACAATGATTTCGCCTGTGCAGGCCTCTTCGCGAGCAAGCCCGCTCCCACACTGGGACTGGGTCAACTTTCACCACGGCACG